>Ga0209566_100059_pt1 | contig 199785 bp, 182 predicted proteins | sample Araplavi_mTSA_r2_2_FD_184287 | JGI IMG/M metagenome (GOLD analysis project Ga0209566, IMG submission 184287) | Arabidopsis root microbial communities from North Carolina, USA - plate scrape CL_Cvi_mTSA_r2 (SPAdes) (version 2) | ecosystem: Host-associated > Plants > Roots > Endosphere | place... | reverse complement strand
CTATTTCTCTTTCTTTGGTGCAAAAAAAGAGCGGGCTATCTTTCGATAACCTGCTCTTCTTCATGATTTTTGGATCTGTGCCTTAACTTAATGACATTGGGCCCGCGGCCCGATCCTTTTTAGTCGGAATAAGTAGTACCCTGGCGACGACTCAAAGCTACCGAATTCATCACTCACGAATTCATCACTGCCGAATTCATCACTAACGAATTATCACTCACGAATCAGGCTTCGGCATCGTCCGCTGACCGATCACAGCTTCGTTACCGTATAGCCGTCGGTTTTGAGACGCGTGACGATGCCGTCTTCGCCGAGCATGTGCAGGGCGCCGACGACGATGAAGCGCGTGATGCCCTGATCGTTGTTCAGGTAGCCTTCGATCTTGCCCGCCATCGTCAGATTGCGGTCTACGACCAGCGCTTTGTAATATTCCTCGTCCGCCGACGAGGCCTTCGTGATGGCGACGAGCGCGTTTTCGTCGCCCGTTACCCACATGCGCGTGAGCGTGTCGAGCGTAGCGCCGTTTTCGGAGCCCGGATGATTGTAGGCGTCGATCGCCTGCTTCAGCTGCTCTTCCTGCAGCGCCGGAGAGAAGCGGTCGAACACGTCCAGCTGGCTTTCCGCCGATTCCAGCGGCACGATCAGCTTGTTTTCCTTGACCGCCTTTTGCATGAAATACATATCGATGCCCAGATCGGCCTGGTAGCCTTGCCCCATGCCTTGAAGCGAAGGAATCGATTGGGCGACGACCCATGGCTCCAATGTGTCGAACGCGTCTTCCTTCAGCTTGTTCGCCTTCAGAATGTCGACGACCGCCCTGTAGGTCTCGGCCGAGATGTGGTCCTTCAGCGTCGTGCCGTCCTTGTAGACGCCTTTATCCTGAATAAGCTTCTCCATCGCGGCTTGATCAATCTGCGTCATGTCCACTTCGACGCCGAGGTATTGCGACGCCTTGTAGGAGGCTTCGATCTCGGCGCGCAGCGGATACATCTGCTGCTGCGCGACGTGAATGGAGCCGAGCAGGTAGACGGCATTGCCGTTTTTCTCCGCCTTCCACAGGAAGCCGGTGCTGCCTTTAACGGGCGTCAGGGCGATCGCGTTGTTTTTGGCGTCCCAAGCGACCTTGTAGCCGATCGTCTCCGCGACGAAGCGCAGCGGGACATAAGTCGTGCCGCGGACGACGCGAGGCGCCGCATCGAGCTTGCGGACCGCGCCGTTGACGACGGCGGTTTGGCTTCCGGTCTTAAGCGTAAAAGCGAGGCCGTTTTTCGTCCCCGTTACCGTACCGGATTTACCGTTCCATACGAGTACGACGCCCAATTTGTCCATCAGCGGCCGCATCGGCACGAGCGTCGTTCCTTTTTCGACTACCGGCTCGCCTTGCTTGAACTGCACGGCGGCGCCGTCCATCCAGATTCGGACCGGCTTGGCCGCGGTTGAGGCGGAAGAGGTGCCGGAGAAGACGCTCAGGGCAAGGAAGAGAGAGAGGAAGAGGGCGCCAAGCTTTTTCAACTGAACAACACTCCTGTCTTCAAAATAAATTTGATCCTTATGTTCGTTAATAATAAATCAATAATTCTATGTGAATGTATACCGAAATAGGAAAAACGAAACAAAAGGACTCGACCCTTCGGGCCGTAGACATGGTTCGTCTTGTCAGTTGCGGGCGGCCGCCAGCCGGGTATAGACGTAATAAGCACTACGCAGCACTTCGCATCGGACGATAGAAGACGGCAGGAGGAACCCGATATGCAATGGCAGGGAAGAAGAGGGAGCACCCACGTGGAGGATCGCCGGGGCATGAGCGGCGGCGGCAAGCTCGTCGGCGGCGGCATCGGCGGGATCATCGTGCTGGTGATCGCGCTGCTGTTCGGCGGCGGGGACATCGGGAGCATTCTGAACAATATGACGGGCAGTACGACGAGTTCGGTCAGCGACACCCCGTATCAGGGAAGCCAGGAGGAGGAGGAACTGGCCCAGTTCGTGTCGGTCGTGCTGGCGGATACGGAGGACGTCTGGACCCAGCTGTTCAAGGAAAAGGGGTTGACGTACGAGGACCCGACGCTCGTACTTTATAACGGCAGCGTGCAGTCCGCGTGCGGGACGGCGGGCTCGTCGGTCGGACCGTTCTATTGCCCCGGCGATCACAAGCTGTACATCGACTTGAGCTTCTATGACGAATTGAAGACGAAATTCCAGGCGCCGGGCGACTTCGCCATGGCCTACGTCATCGCCCACGAGGTCGGCCATCACGTGCAGACGCTGCTCGGCACGGCGAATATGGGCGCGAAGCAGACGAACGCGCAGTCCGTCCGCACGGAGCTGCAGGCCGATTACTTCGCGGGCGTGTGGGCCCACCACGCGCAGGACATGAACGTGCTGGAGCAGGGCGATCTGGAGGAAGCGATCAAGGCGGCCAGCGCCGTCGGCGACGATACGCTTCAGAAGAAAGCCCAGGGCTACGTCGTGCCGGAGAGCTTCACGCACGGCACTTCGGAGCAGCGCATGCGCTGGTTCAAGAAGGGCTTCGACAGCGGCACGATTGAAGGCGGGGACACGTTCAGCGCCAAAAATTTGTAAATCGCCGCGTTCAATTAAAAATGCCGAGAGAAGGCAATAACAATGTCGTGAAAAGCCGCCGGGGCGACCTGGCGGCTTTTTAGGCGCACGAGTCGATAATAAGTTGATAAGGCGGTCCGGCGGGGTGATTATCAGATATGAATCTTAAACGCGCTGCATGGTTCGTGAGCTTGCACATCGCTGGACAAAGCAGGAAATTCAGCGGTCGGCGTCGAAGCTTATGGACGAGGGCGCAAATGGAAATTCGTCTGCCCTGCCGGGTACATGAGGGCCGAGATCAAAGCGATAATTGGCAACGCCAATGCAATCGAATAAAGCGGCGCAAGCCGCTGAATGAAACGGGAATGCGCGTCTTCGCTCCGAAGCGGGGAGGCGCATTTCTTGCCGATTGCGGCCTTTCGCATGTATATAGTTACGAAGGCTGCAGCGGCCGCCGCGGTGTTGTCGCGAGATCATGAAGAACGTCGGGGGGAAGCATGAAGAGAACGTTGAGAGGTTGGATGATGGCGCTGCTGCTCACGGCGGTATGCGCGTTCGGCGCTTCCGCCGTCCATGCGGAGGAGGCTGCTTCGCTGCTCCGCAACGGAGGCATTGAGAGCATCGATGCCGGAAGCGGACTGCCCGACGGCTGGACGCAGGACGTCTATGCAGCCGATGCGAACGGTGCAACGGTCAGCACGCTGTCGGTCGGGCAGGACGGCGGCTATGGCGGTCAAGGCTACCTGAGCGTCGCGAACATGGCGGAGAACGATGCGCGCTGGATTCAGACGGTCGCGGTCGAGGCGGACAGCGTGTACAAGCTGACCGGCTGGATCCGCGTCACGGGCGGGCTTGCAGACCGTTCGGGCGGCAATCTGTCGGTGCTGGGCATCGCCGCGCCGTTTCCGGCCGTAGGCGACACGCAAGGCGAGTGGCGTCAGGTCGAATGGTACGGCAAGACTGGGAAGGATCAGACGAGCATCGTCGTGGCCGCGCGGCTTGGCAGCTATGGCAGCCTGAACAGCGGTCGGGCCGACTTCGACGATCTCTCGTTGGAAGAGGTAGCGGAAGCGCCGGCCGGGGCCGTCGTCATCCCGCTCTGGCCGGAGGCCTACAGCGGTGCGGCATCAGGCGGCGAACAAGCGGGCGGCGGGCACGGCGCATACAAAGGTTTGATGTTCCTTCTGGCGGCCGCATACGCGGCGCTTGCCTGGGGCATCGTCGCTTATTTGCGCCGCGCCGGCTCCGCAAGTTTGCTGGCCGGAGAGACTTCGCGACGTAGGGGAGTCGTACTGCTGATTTTTAGCGGCGCGCTGCTCGTTCGGGTCGCCTGCGCCCCGATCATGCAGGGACATCCCATCGATGCGCTCGACTTTTATTTTTGGGCGAACCACGCTTACGAAGCGGGGCTGCACGGCTTCTATACGGCCGATATCTTCGTCGACTATCCGCCCGGCTACATCTATGTGCTCTACGTCATCGGCATCCTTCAGAAGCTGATGCATATCGGCTACCCGTCCGCCGGTTCGGCGCTGCTCCTCAAGCTGCCGTCGATCGCGGCCGACCTGGCCGCATCGTACATTCTGCTCAGGCTCGCGCGTCCGCGCTTCGGCGCAGCTGCGGGCACCGCGATCGCGTCCTTGTATTTGTTCAATCCCATGGTCTTCCACAACTCGGTCGTATGGGGCCAGATCGATTCGTTTCTCGCGCTGTTCATCCTTCTCGCGGTCTGGGCGATCGTCGCGGGCAAGCTCCCTTATGCCACGGCCGCCGTCGTCGCCGCCGTGCTCATTAAGCCGCAGGCGATCGTCGCCATCCCGGTGCTGCTGATCGCGCTCGTCGTCTGCCGCAGCCGCAAGGCTTGGGGCCAATCGCTGCTCTACGGCGCAGCCGCGTTTGTCCTGCTCGTGCTGCCGTTCTCCCTGCGTCAGGATCCGGGCTGGATCGCCGAGCGCTACCGGGCGATGTTCGACAGCTATCCGTATGCCACGCTGAACGCCGCCAATCTGTACGGGTTGCTCGGCCTCAACGGCATCAAGGTGACGGCCGCGATGGCGTTGTGGAGCAATCTGTCGGTGGTTCTCATCGTCGCCTATATCGCGTGGCTAACCTGGAAGCACCGCAAGCGGGAGGCCGCGCCGGTATTGGCGTACCTCGCGTACGTCACGTTCCTGCTCGTGTTCGCGTTTAAGACGAGCATGCATGAGCGCTATGGCTATCCGGCGGTCGCGCTCGCGATTCTCGCTTTCATCCTGCTGAAGGACCGGCGATTGCTGTGGATGTTCCTCGGACTGACGTTCACGCATTTTGCGGATGCGGCTTATGTCCTCTACTTCGGCTTGGACAAACACTATTACTTGTCTGCGAACGACGGCTTTTTCCGGTTCTTGTCGCTGGTCAATCTGGCGATCACGGCTTATGCGGTCTATGTAGGCTGGACGCTGGACAAGAGCAAGCCGATCGCCGTCCCGGCGTCCACCCCCTCCGTTGGCGGCAAAAGCGGAAAACACGGCAAAGACGGCAAAGACGGAAAACTCCTTGCTCAAACAGATCCAAAAACGGCCGCGCCGCCGCTCTTCGGGACGGTTGTATCGAAGGCAGACGCCAAGCTGAATCGCCTCGACCGCTGGCTCGTCGTCGGCCTGACGCTCGTATACGGCATCCTCGCGCTCGTCAACCTCGGTTCTATGCGCGCGCCTGAATCCGGCTGGACGCCCGCCGCGCCAGCCAGCGCGATCGTGTACGACTTCGGCGATCGGAAGCCGGTCGCCTCCGTCATCTGGTACGGCGGGACGCGTGACGCCGGGCGGGCGGAAGACAGCGCCGTCGAGCTGTCGCAATCCGCGGACGGCACGAATTGGAGCAGCGTGATGACGTTCATGCTGAACGGCGGCTCCGTTTTCCAGTGGAAGGAACAGAACGCCGCGATCGATCAGCGCTACGTGCGCGTCACGGCTTCGAATCCCGGCTGGACGCTGTACGAGCTCGCCTTCCGCGACGCGGATGGGAACCTTCTGACGCCGAACAAGACCAGCGAAGGCGGCGACCGGCTGCTGGACGAGCAGGGCGACGTGCCGAAGAAGCCGTCCTACCTGAACAGCATGTACTTCGACGAGATTTATCACGGCCGCACGGCTTACGAATTTTTGCATCATATCGAGCCGTACGAGACGACCCATCCGCCGCTCGGCAAAGGGCTCATGGCGCTCGGCGTCTCCCTGTTCGGCATGAACCCGTTCGGCTGGCGGATCATGGGCACGCTGCTCGGCATCGCGATGGTGCCGCTCATGTACTTGCTCGGGAAGCGGCTCTTCGGTCGGACCGAGTTCGCGTTCGCGGCCTCGTTTCTCATGACGTTCGACTTCATGCACTTCACGCAGACGCGAATCGCGACGGTCGACGTCTATGGCGTATTCTTCATCCTGCTGATGTATTTGTACATGTACAAATATTATGTCCGCGCGTTGGCCGGGGAGAGCTTCCGAAGCGTCGCGCTGCCGCTTGCGCTCGCCGGTCTGTTCTTCGGACTCGGCGCTGCGAGCAAGTGGATCGATATCTATGCGGGCGGGGGACTGGCGGTGTTGTTCGCGTTCACGCTGTGGAAACGACGGAAGGAGCCGTCGTTCCTGCTGCGCGCGACGCTGTGGTGCGTGCCGTTTTTCCTGGTCGTGCCCGCACTGATCTATACGGCGAGCTACATTCCGTTTTTCCTCGTACCGGGGCCGGGCCATGGCTTCCATGACATGCTGACCTATCAGAAATTCATGTATAACTATCATGCGCATCTCGTCGCCACGCACCCGTTCGCCTCAAGCTGGTGGGAATGGCCGCTGATGGTCAAGCCGATCTGGTACTATGGGGGCAGCGTCGCGGCGAACCAAGTGTCGAGCATCGTGGCCATGGGCAATCCCGCCGTGTGGTGGATCGGCATCGGGACGGTTGCCGCTGCGGTCGTCCTGCTCTTCCGCGGCAGAGCACGGGATCCGCGTCTTGTCTTCCTGCTGGTCGGCCTGGCGGCGCAGTACCTGCCGTGGGTCGGCGTGACCCGCCTGACTTTTATTTATCATTTCTTCGCGAGCGTACCTTTTGTGGTACTTCTGATCGTATACGTTATGAAAGAAGGCACCGACCGCGGGCTGCTGAAGCGCGGCCATGTCTACGGCTATCTCGGCGCCGTGCTGCTGCTGTTCATCCTGTTCTACCCGATCCTCTCCGGCATGACCGTGGACAAGTCCTACGTCGCGCATACGCTGCGCTGGTTCCAATCCTGGATATTCAATAGCTGAAAAGGGGCGGGAAACGAATGCGACCGGAGAAAACGGACACGTCCGTCTGCCCGCTATGCGGCGGGCCAAACGGCTGCGCGGTAGCCGCAGGGCAGCCTGCGGCGTCCTGCTGGTGCATGGGCGTCGTCATCCGCGAGGAGACGCTGGCGCGCGTGCCCGAGCAGCTTCAAGGAAAAGCATGCATCTGCGCGGCTTGCGCGACGGGGCGCGGCGTGAAAGGCGAGAGCCACGATAGTGGTGAGAGCGGCGAGATTGGCGATAGCGGCAAGCGAGGCGATAGCGACAGCGGTGGACACTGAGCATGCGGGACTGTAAAAGAAGCTGTTAGAGGGACGTGGACCGGCCGCCGAAGCAGGCTCCGCGATCAATCGAAAGGCGGCGATCGCATGAAGGTATTGATCTTGGGCGGTACCCGATTCTTGGGGCGCCATCTCGCGCAGTCCGCGCTGAAGGCCGGACATGAAGTGACCTTATTCAACCGTGGGCAAAGCGCTCCGGACGACACAACGGACGGGGTCGAGACGTTGATCGGCGACCGCGACGGCGCTTTGTCCGCGCTGGCCGGACGAAGCTGGGACGTCGTCATTGATACGTCGGGCTACGTGCCGAGAATCGTGCGTCAGTCGGCCGAGCTGCTCCGAGACGCCGTCGACCGATATATTTTCGTGTCCAGCGTGTCGGCGTACGCAGATTTGAGCCGTCCGGGCGTAGACGAGTCTTCGGAAGTGCTGCGGCTGCCAGAAGCGGAGGAGGACAGCGAGGACGTGCCCCGACACTATGGTGCGCTGAAAGCCGCCTGCGAGGCGGAGCTGGAGTCGCTGCTGCCAGGCAGGGTTCTGATCGTACGGCCGGGGCTGATCGTCGGTCCGCACGATACGACGGATCGGTTCACCTATTGGCCTTCGCGGATCGCACGAGGAGGCGAGACGCTGGCGCCGGGCAATCCGGATGCGCGCGTTCAATTCATCGACGTTCGGGACCTGGCGGATTGGATCGTCCGGATGGCCGAGGAGCGGGCGGCCGGCGTTTACAACGCCGTGGGACCTCAGAGCGAGCTTCGTATGAGGGACTTCCTCAAGACCTGCGTACATGCGGTCGGGTCCGATTCCCGTCTGACGTGGGTGGACGAAACGTTTTTGCTGGAGCGCGGAGCGGGACCATGGATCGAGCTGCCGCTATGGCTTCCGCCGCAGGGAGAGACCGCCCCTTTCGCGCATATGATGTCCGTCGACGGCAAGGCAGCCTTCTCGGCGGGGCTCTTATGCCGCCCGCTCGAGCATACCGTCCGCGATACGGCGGCTTGGGATGCAGCCAGGGGCGGCGGCGAACCGAGGCGCGCCGGCTTGGCGCCGGAGCGAGAGGCGGAGCTGCTAGCGGCGTGGCGGGCCAGAGGCGCTTGAACATCGACGAGAGCTGCGTGCCTTAGCAGCTTGAACGAGAGGATCGGGGCCGACAACAAAGGCGCGAGGATCTGCGCAAGGTGCGCTTGATCGGCATTGGACTCATGCAATAAGCTCATATTCTGAGCTAGAAGCCGGTGAAGTGCCTGGCTTGGGGCAGTAAGCGCAAAATGTGAACTAGGAGTGGAAGAAGCGCTTGTCTCGGAGGTTGTAAGCGCAAAATCTGAGTTAGAAGTGGGAGAAGCGCCTGTCTCGGAGATTGTAAGCGCAAAATGTGAATTAGGAGTGGAAGAAGCGCCTGTCTCGGAGGTTGTAAGCGCAAAATGTGAACTAGGAGCGGAGGAAGCGCCCGTCTCGGAGGTTGTAAGCGCAAAAATTGAATTAGGATCCGCGAAAGTATACGGCTGTCGTTTAAGACAGCCGATGCAGCCCCTCGATGCAGCCCGCCGCTCAAGCGGCGGCCATGGGCAGGCTGTCATCTAGGTTTTTCCGCTCGAGGCGGGCTTCGCTTCGTCTGCAAGCTGGATATCTTCCGGTGGACGGTGTCCGCGCTGCAGTTCATGGATGGAAAGGCCGAAGTCCATCTGCAGATGCGGATAATCCGGGAAGCTCGCCCAGTCGCCGCCCCAGGTAAAGCCCAGCCGTTTGGCGATGGAGACGACCTCCATCCAGTCCGCGCGTCCGTTGCGGTTGCCGTCGTAGTCCATATCCCAAATGACGTCTCCGTCCTTCGCGCGAAGCGCAAAATCAATAGCCAGGCCGTAATTATGATAGGACTCGCCGCCCTTGGCGTTGGTAACGATCGAACCCGGATCGCTGCGCCCCTTGCGGTAGAGCGCGTCTTGCTCGCCTGCGCTGCGGAAGCCGTCCGTGATTACGAGGCGAATGCCTTGCGCCTTCGCCTCGGCTTTCAGCGTCTTCATTTTTGCGGCCACGACAGGGTGCAGGGAGACGACGGGAGGGGCATCGCGTCTTTGATCGGTCGGCTGCAACCTATTGATCGCGAGGATGCCGAAGACAGCGATCAGGGCCGCGAGCAAAAGGTTGCGCCGCAAGCGGGAGGACGCAGCCCGTTTCCGAGCCAAAGCGGCCGCGGAAGGTACCGAATTCATCTTTTTCTTCCTCTCTCGTGTTCAGATATGCGCTTTATTATTCTCGCAATAAGTTCTATTATTCTCGCTGTTCCGCTCTATTATTCTCGGATCGGTCTCTTGTGATACTGTCTCTCCAGTATAAAGCGGCGAGGCGGGAAACCCAAGACATAGATGCTGTTTGATCGGCTTCGTCCATTGTGTCAGCAGAGATGGAACGCAGTAAGCCTAGGGGGACTCCCTAGGCTTACTGCTATCTTGCCTTGCGGCCGATGAACAAAAATGTAATCGCCCCTCCGCCAGCAAGTACAAAGGCTGAGACCATGAGCGCCGTGTTGACTCCGATTGCGGAAGCCGCGGATTCGGCATTCGCGCCGTTGACATTCATGCATAAGCTGAGGACGGCAACGCCTAAAGCGGCTCCGAGCTGGCGGATCGAATTCAAGGCGCCGGAGGCAACGCCGGCATGACCAGGAGGAGAAGCGGTTACCACGGACGTGACCAGCGGCGGAATTGTTAATGATAGACCATAGCCGATCAAGAATAGACCGACGAACAGAAGCCAATATAAGCTTTCATTTGCAATAGTCAGTACGATCATGCCGATCACGGTGAGGAAGAAACCGCACATCATCGGCAGTCTCACGCCGACGCGGTTTACGATACGACTTGTCAGTATCGGATTTACCATCATCGGCAAAGTGAGCGGAAGGAAAGCGAGTCCGGTCAAAAGCGCGGAATAGCCTTGGCTTTGCTGAAAGAAAAAGGTGAGTACGAACAAGCAGCCGGATAACCCGAAGTTAACTGCCAATCCGGCGGCAAGCCCCGCCGAAATGCTGCGCTGCCGAAGCAGCTGAAAGGGCAGCATTGGCGATTTGCTTCTGGCCTCGACGACCGTAAACAGGAGCAGGCTAATGACGGCCACAGTAATCGCAGCAGTCACGGAGGGGGAGCTCCAACCTAACGAGCCTCCTTCAACAAGTGCGAAGGTCAGTGCAAGGAAGAATAAAGTTGCTGTCAATTGTCCTGCAAGATCAAGGCTGCGGCCCGTATTGCGCGGTGTCTCTCCGGCGTTAGGAACGATGAGGATCAAGCTCAGGACGGCTATCGGAATATTCACGATAAAGATGCTTTGCCACCCGATCCAATCGACAAGCATCCCCCCTAATACAGGTCCTGCAGCTAAAGCTAGACCGGAAACGGAAGCAAAGACGCCAAGCGCTTTCGTTCGCTCTTTCTGATCCTGATAGATGGAAGCGAGCAGCGTCAGTGAAGCGGATGTCATTGCAGCGCCGCCGATGCCGAGTACCCCTCGCAGCGCAATCAGTAATCCTAGTGAAGAGGCGGCAGATGAAAAGGCGGAAGTAATTGCGAAAAGGATAAGTCCGCCGCTGAAGATGCGTTTGGCTCCGTACCGGTCGGACAGCGAGCCCATACTGAGCAACAGGCTGGCGAACAAGACGGTGTAAGCGTTAACCACCCATTCGAGAGATGTGAACTTGCCGCCCAGATCGGTATGGATGGCAGGCAGCGCAACCGTTACGATCGTCGTATCGAGCAGCACCATGAAGTAACCTAGAGATAGCCCGAACAAAGCGTTAGTTTTCTTTTTTGCTGCTGCTTTTAACAATTCCGCCGCTGAAGATGGAGAAATCTGTGAAGTGGATTGAGTCGGCGTTGCCATGCGATACCTCCTATATTTCATATTTTTCAAACTAAGTGTAAATTTAAGGGCCTAGGTTGACGAGATGAGGGTTCGTCATAGGATTCTTACTCCTACATTGGCGGACGTCCAGACAAAGGGAGGAAGCATGAGGTGCTTCAGTATGGGCGCTGATTTTCAAGTGCGGCAGCCGCCGGCTCGGTAGCCCGGCGCGCAGCATCCGGTCATAAGGAGATTGCGAGATGAAGAGATTAAAGGTCGGAATGATCGGCTTGGGAGAGATCGCCCAAATCATTCATTTGCCGATTTTGCAATCGATGCCCGAGCGGTTCGAGATCGTCGCCTTATGCGACGTCTCTCCAGGATTGCTTGCCTTGATGGGGGAGAAGCATCGGGTTGAACATTTGTACGAGAGCGCCTCGGAAATGCTGGACCAAGCCGAAATGAACGCCGTATTCGTGCTGAACAACATGGAGTTCCACACCGAATGCACGGTGGCTGCGCTGAAACGGAACGTTCACGTATTCGTGGAAAAGCCGATGTGCGTAACCGACAGGGAAGCCGAAGAAATCATCCGCGCGCGACGCATCGAATGCGCAGGTCATGGTCGGCTATATGCGCAGATTCGCGCCTGCGTATATGCGCGCGCTCGAGGAAGTGAGGGCCCTGGGTCCGATCAATTATGCGCGAGTACGCGACATGATCGGGCCGAATGCTTTTTTTCACCGGGCAGTCGGGCATTTATGTGCACCGGTTCGGCGATATGCTCGCTGGGGCCATCCAGGATCGCAAGGATCGAAACGCAAGGCTGATGAAGGAAGCCGTCGGCGAAGCGTCGGACGAAACGTATGCCGCGTACGGTTTGCTGCTGGGCTTGAACAGCCACGACATATCCGCGATGCGGGAGATGCTCGGCATGCCGCTGCGCGTGAAGGCGGCCTCGTCCCGGCAAGGCGGCAGATTCAAGAACGCCATCCTGGAATACGAAGGCTTCGATGTTATGTTCGAGACCGGCGTGGATCAGCAGGGACGTTTTGACGCCCATATCGAGGTGTACGGCGAGCGCCGATCGGTTCTGGTTCAGTACGATACGCCGTATTTGCGCCAATTGCCGACGACGCTGCGCATTCGGGATACGGTCGGGGATTCGCTTGCGGAGACGGTCGTCCGTCCGACATACAAGGACGCGTATACGTGCGAGCTGGAATATTTCTATGAGGTCGTCGCGAACGGCTTGACGCCGAAAACGACGCCGGAAGACAACCGGCAAGATTTAAAGATCGTCAAAATGATCATGGATGCGATCCGTAAATGAGGTTTTAGAGATGAGCGAAAAGAAACCGCACGACGACAGACAAGCGGATGCGAATATGAGAGTGGGCGACCAAGCGTTGCCGGAGCTAAGATGGCTGCCCGTGCCCGGCGCGCCGTTTCGGGTGACCGGACTTCCGTGGCTGGCGCAGGACGGCGTTTTCCGCAGACTGCCGCTTCGTCCGAGTCATCCGATTCGACCGGAAGTGGACCGGCTGGCGAATTTTACGACGGGGGTGCAGGTCCGGTTCAGGACGGATTCTCCAAGGCTGTACATTCAAAAAAAGTACAAGATTACGCCAAAGGAATATGCGCTCCGGCGAAAAGCGAACCCAATCAACTGAGAACCGCGCGTCATTCGTCTCCGACAGTCTCCGATCGGTTCGCCTTGTGCCGCACGTATGCGGAAGGCAAGGTGCCGGTTATTTTTTTGAATACTTTATTAAAGTACGATTGCTCGCAAAAACCAAGGTAATCCGAGATCTCTCCGATGTTCATCTGCGAAGTGAGGAGCAAATCGCAGGCGGCAGCGATCCGAATCTGCTGCATGTAATCCGAAAGCGTGCGGCCCGTAGACTGGCGGTACAGCGCGCTGATATAGTTCGGCGTCTTGCCGACGTGCGCGGCGAGCTCGCCTACCGTGATCGTCCTGCGGTAATGGAGCAAAATGTAGGTTTCCAGCCGATAGACGAGACCAGAGGCTGCGCCCTGCGAGGCGGCGGATTCGGACACCTCCGCGAACAGCGCGAGCAGCTCCAGCAGGGCGGCATGGCAGAGCGTTGGCCGGAAGGGGGACTGCCGAAGCCAATACTGGACGAGCGTGGCGAATCGGTTGCGCACATAGTCATAGTTGTGGGGCTTGACGACGCGCGCCTGCGGCGCAGTCAACAACGGCAGCTCTTCCGTCTCCCCGGCGTACTGAAAATGCGCGACGTACATCCCGTGCGGCGCCTCGGTCGAATGGGATGCACGGCGTTCGAGGCCCTTCGGCATGAACAGCATGTCTCCCCGGCTAAGCGCGAAGCTCCCCTGCTCCGTAGCGAATACGGCATGCCCCTCCGTCACGAGCACGGCGATATGGTTGTTCGTTAGCGATTGCGGTACGATCCATCCCGGCTCGCAATGCTCGTAATAAATCGCCACAGGTTCGATCATCGTCCGGGTACCTCCTTTAACGACCTGTTGATAGACTTCTCATCTCAGCTCTCTCGATTTTCGTCTTAAGTATAACAAGTACCGTAATATTATTCTAATGGTAAACAGTCATTAAAATTTCGCATATTAATATGTTTAGGATGCATTTTTATTTTCGAATCGTAGAATTTTTCGACTTCGCGGCCGGCGCGTGCGATTCGATCGAAGCTGCGGCGATTCCGGCTGAGGAGCTGGATGCGCTGCTGGATCATCGCCATGTGCTGGTCATGGAGATTGCCGGCGAATTCGGCGAATTCGACCTGCTGCCGGGGGGGCGCAGAACGATCGCCTATCGAAGCTTGCAACAAACGCGAGGAACGCGGCGAGGGCTATATCTTGCGATTGTTCGAGCCGACCGGAGAGCCGCGCGAGACCGCGATTGTCATGAACGGCGGGCCCGCCCGGCATCCGGTCTCGCTTCAAGGCTTCGAGATAAAGACCTATCGACTGCATCCGGTTGAAGGCGTTCGCGAAGTGTCGCTGCTCGAGCGTCCTCTCCGCTAGAATATAGACTTTGTCATACCGGATTTCGTCCGGGCGGGAAGCCTTGCCGCCGTTCCGATCTGGCAAGGATATGCGGCTTGCAGTATGATTAAAGCAACGACGTACTGCCAAAGGAGACCGCCATGTGCCGAAATATTAAGACGCTGTTCAACTTCGAACCGCCCGCGACCGAGGATGAAGTCCGCGCCGCTTCGCTGCAGTTCGTACGCAAGCTTTCCGGATTCAACGAACCTTCGAAGGCGAACGCCGAGGCGTTCCATCGCGCCGTAGACGAGGTGGCGGCGGTCGCGCGCAACCTGCTGGATTCATTGGTCACCCAAGCCGAACCTCGTAACCGCGAGATCGAAGCCGAACGCGCCCGCTTGAGAAACGCCAAGCGCTTCGGCCTCGCAGAAGATTAAGCTGAGATCGGACAATATCGTAACCGGAAGGCTATCGGCAGCAGAGGGGCTTAACCTGGCGGAGGCAGAGATCGAAGCCGTGATTCAATCGAAGCGGGCTAGCGGATCAAAATAAAAAAAAAAGCGGGAGGGACGCGAGGTTTCATCGCTTCGGTCCTCCCGCTTTTAACGTTGTCTACCCTATATAATCCTGTCCGCGAGTAACACGGCCAAGCCAGAACCCATATACTGAACATCGACAAGGCTCACTTCGAACATAAAAACTTCGCGTACTGGATCGGCCGCATGTAGACGACGCCTCGTTTCCGGATTCCACGGTACAAATTCTTTTGCGGCTTGCCGTTCAACTCGATAATCCAGGGGTGCGCATCGTTATCCAGAGCGAAGTCCACGCTGAATTCTCCCAGGTGATAATTCGTGCTCGTATCGATAATTTCCGCTGTCCTAAGACTGACGTTATAAATCGAAGTCATAATCTCTTGGACCCGATCGGGCGGGTATAGTTTTGCAAGCACCTCTTGCGACAAGCAAGTCCGAACGAAGATGCTCGTGTTATAGCTGCCTTTAAACGCGATCCGGCTGATTAGATTAGTCACGGACCATTCGCCCCTGTCGTTCTTCTGCACGAGAGACCGGATGTCGAACACTTGCCCGTTGATTTGCTTGATGGGAATCCCTCTTTGAATGATGTAGGGAGTCGAACCGAGAAGAGCATGAACGTTCTCTTGGAACATTGCGGCGTCGCTGAAGACTGTTTTGGGAGCGAAATAATGATGGCAGAGATGAATGTCCCCCGTATCCTTCCGCTCCGCGCGGTACACCCCTCTTCCTTGATGGCCGTAGAAGGGTTTTAAATAAATCTCTTTATGGTCGGCCAAAGCGTGGACAAGCATCTCCTTGTCGTAGAGAATGGTCGCCGGCAAATAATCGTAGAGCCAACGGCTTAAGCTGTTATAAATGTCGAGCTTATTGAGTTGATTGATATCGTTGAAGATTTTATCGGCGCCGATCGTCTCCCCTAACCGCTGGATCAACGCCGGATCGGTGGCGTAACAGCGATTGTAAACGGCCTGCGGGAACGGAAATCTTCTCGCCACCCATCGTCCGTTAGAGCGGGTAAGCCCTACGACGCTTCTGCGATTCCAGTCAATGGACGAAGGAGTGAAGCTGAAGAGCTTCAGATTGGCCGAACGGTACCGCATATATTGGCTGAGCACGTACTTTCGTTGCAGACGGTTCGCGACCATGATTCCAACCAGACGGACCTTGTTATTCATTGCAACCTCCCTTGCTTCGTAGGGGATTTATATAGCTAAGGTATGTACTTGTTCGGCGAACCGCATGGACAACAATACATCCGTACGCAAAAAAAAGCTGCGTGAGACTGCCTACACGCAATGATATCGGTTGGAATAGAGTATTAGCGGGCAGAACGGCTAGTTAATAAGCCCGTTGATTTCTAACCTCGCATTAATAAGGAGCGTGTTCGTAAGTATGGGTAGATTACCTGGTCCTCCCGGCCCTCCCGGCCCGCAGGGGCCTGCCGGTCCTCAAGGTCCTCAAGGTCTTCAAGGTCCTCAAGGCCCTCAAGGCCCGCAAGGTCCTCAGGGACCCCAAGGTCCGGCCGCGACAGCTTCGTTCGCTTTTCTCTGCAGTTCGGTAGACCAAACGGTCGCAGCGGCTCCAACCCCCGGCGGTCAAGGCGGAGCCGTCACGTTCAACAACTCTCTGATCAATTCGACGGACGTATCGTTCAGCTCCCCGTCGACCGTCAACATTTTGCATACCGGGTTTTATCTTATTAACTGGGAAGTCTTCCCGACGCCCGGCAACAGTGCCTTCGCATTGTTCTTCGATCCGGATGGATCCGGACCGCTTCCGGCTACTCGCGTCCCATGCAGTAACTACGGCACGAACGCGGGCAACAATCCGTATTCGGGTCAAGTCGTCGCCCAATTGACGGCCGGAGGCACGCTGACGCTGAACCGGATCGACAACATGGGCGCTCTGACGCTGCAAGGAAGCATCGGCGGGGGAACGCCGACGACGAGCGCGTCGCTGTTCATCCAAAGATTAGCATAACCGTAAATTAGAAGTTTCACGGGGCTTCTCCCAAGGATCGGCGAGGATCTTTGGGGGAGCTCTGTTTTTTTATATATTATGTATCCGACAAGCGGGACGACAGGGACAAGTGCTAGCTAATGCGTCAAAGAGGCTGCCGCCGCGGTACATTTCGATATCTTGCCCATCTATTCGATAGTTCTTCCGATCGGGGGTGGTCAACGGATTTCTTGTCGTTGTACTTCCAACCAAGCTGCAGAAAAAAAGAGGCTTGCAAAAACTAATCGCATTAGTTATATTAAAACTAATAAGATTAGTTTACACAAACGGAGGTAATAACCATGCGAATCACGACTCGCCAAAACGTTCATCAACTGTCCTTCATGCCCCGGCTGTTCCCGGTAAACGCGTACCTCGTCGAAGAGCAAGACGGCCTGACGCTGATCGATGCGGCTCTTCCCTATAGCGACAAGGGCATCCTTCAAGCGGCCGATCAGATCGGCAAGCCGATCACGCGTATCGTCCTCACCCATGCGCATGGCGACCATATCGGCGCGCTGGATAAACTAAAGGCAGCGCTGCCTCACGCCGAGATCGCCATATCCGCGCGGGACGCCAGGCTGCTCGCGGGAGACGCCTCGCTCGACCCCGCCGAGCAGCAGATGCCTGTGCGCGGCGACGTGCCGAAGCCCGGTGCCATCCGCACGACGCCCGGCACGCTGCTCGCCGACGGCGATCGAATCGGCTCTCTGCTGGCCGTCGCCACGCCCGGCCATACGCCGGGATCGATGTCGTTCCTGGATACGCGGACGGGCGCGCTGATCGCGGGCGACGCGTTCCAGGTACGCGGCGGTATCGCCGTGTCGGGACATATGAAGCCGCTCTTCCCGTTTCCTGCGATGGCGACCTGGAGCGCATCGGAAGCGCTGCGCTCGGCGATGCGGCTGCTCGAGCTGAAGCCGGCGCTGCTGGCCGTCGGGCACGGGCGAATGATCGTCGATCCGATCGCCGTGATGACAGACGCGATTCGGGCGGCCGAACGCCGCCTTGCAGAGCGAAGCGAGAGAGGAGGAGCTAGCCATGTCACCGCGAATCGGACTTGATCGGGCGACGCTGCTTCAGGCGGCGACAGAGCTCGCAGACGAGCACGGATTGGAAGCCGTGACGTTGGCCTCCCTCGCCCAGCGGCTTAAGATCCGTTCGCCCTCCCTGTACAATCACGTGAACGGACTGCCGGATCTGCGCCGCGAATTGGCACTGTCCGGACTTTCCAAGATGGCAGACCGGTTCGAAGCCGTGCTTGCCGAGGCGTCGGGGGACGAGGCGCTGCGCGCCTTCAGCCGCACTTACCTGGAGTTTGCGCGCCTGCATCCGGGCCTGTACGAAGCGGTGCAGCGCGCGCCCGACCCCGAGGACGAGGCGCTCAGCGAAGCAGGAGGCCGTGTCGTCGGACTCGTGGTCCGCGTGATCGAAACGTACGGTCTGCACGGAGACGCCGCTATTCACGCCGTTCGGGGCATCCGCAGCGTGCTGCACGGCTTTGTCTCGATCGAGCGCCAGGGCGGATTCGGCATGCCGCTGGATCTGGACGTGACGTTTCGTCTACTGGTGGATACGTTTATTGCAGGCGTCAAAGCACTGAGAGAGCAGGGGGGCGCGCGATCATGAGCTTTCTATTGTTCGTCGCTCTGTTTGCGGTGGCAGGCGGCTGGCTGGACAGAAGCGCGCGGCGCCAAGCTGCGGGGAGGGGTTAACATGTTCGCGGGACACTTCGGATTGGCGGCCGCGGTCACGGGTCGCAAGGCACCAAGAGTGCCGCTGTGGGCGCTCATGCTGGCTACGCAGCTGCTGGATATCGCGTTCGTGCCGTTACTGTTGACGGGCGTCGAAGGGATCGATGCAGTGCCCGGAAAAGAAGGCTACGGCAGCTCGCTCATACATGCCGACTATACGCATTCCTTGGTCGGCGCGCTTGTATTGTCCGTGCTCGCCGCAGGGTTGGCGCTTCGCCGCTGGGGGAGAAGCGGCGCTTGGACGGTCGGGGCCGTCGTCTTCAGCCATTGGCTGCTCGATCTGCTCGTGCATCGGCCGGATCTGCCGATCCTGCCGGCCAACTGGGGCGATCTGCCGCTGCTTGGACTCGGACTCTGGCGCTACCCGGCGATATGCGGAGTCGTCGAAGCGCTGCTCGTGGCGGCCGGCGCGTACTTTTACGTCCGCTCCTTGCCGAAGTCGCAGGCCCGGCGTCAGCGCCGCAGTTCGCTCACGGCGGGCATCGTCATGTCCGTTCTGCTGGTCGCGTCGTTCGCCTCGGATCTCCTGGGCGTCGGCTGAAGTTCTTCTATACTTGCTCACAAACGACGCGTCGCTTGACAGGCGGTGCCGGATCGGATAAAGTTAACTTACTAAAAGTAATTTACTTTATGATAAATAGAGAGGACGGTCCCTATGACCCGATCCATCCATCCCGATACCGATCTCGGCACCGTATATTTGAAAGTGACTGAGCTTGACCGCTCGATCCGCTTTTATGAAGAAGTCATCGGCCTTAAACTTATCTCCCGAGAGGGGACGACGGCGAAGCTCGGCGTCGGCGGACCTGCGGCGCTGCTGCAGCTCGAAGAGCTGCCGGAAGGGGCGGTGCCGGCACCGCGCCGGCGGACCGGCTTGTATCACTTCGCGATCCTCGTGCCGACGCGCGAGGCGCTGGGCCTCGTGCTCCGCAACTTCGCGCAGCGCCGCGTCCCCGTCGGCCAGGGCGACCATCTCGTCAGCGAAGCGCTGTATCTGAGCGATCCCGACGACAACGGCATCGAGGTGTATGCCGACCGCCCGCGGGATACGTGGTCCTATACGCCCGGGGGCGAGATCGTGATGGCGACCGACCCGGTCGACATCGAAGGCTTGCTCGCCTTGGCGGGCGACAAGCCATGGACGGGATTGCCCGAAGGCACGATTATGGGCCATGTGCATCTGCATGTGAGGGATCTGTCCGAAGCCCAGCGGTTCTACGTCGATGCGCTCGGCTTCGATATCGTGGCGCACTACGGCGGGCAGGCGCTCTTCGTCTCCGCCGGCGGCTACCACCACCATATCGGCATGAACACATGGGCCGGGGTGGGCGCGCCGCCGCCGCCCGCGAATGCGCCGGGTCTGATCCGCTTCACGGTCAGGGTTCCCGATGCGGAGGAGCTTGAGCGGATCGTGGCTGCCCTGCGCGAGCGTGGCATTCCGGCTGAGCCGCTGGACGGCGGCTATCTCGTCACCGATCCTTCGTCCAACAGCCTGTTGCTTGTCGTCCGCGCATGACCTTTCCCTGCGACAGAAGCCTTCGGAACCGCGCGAGCGGCGGCCGAAGGCTTCTTCCGTTTTCGGGTATTAATCGTCCTGCGAAGTCAGAATGACCGGGCCGTCCTTCGTGATGGCGATCGTATGCTCGAACTGGGCGGACAGCTTGCCGTCCATCGTACGCGCCGTCCAGCCGTCCTCGTCGATCATCATCCGCCAGGTTCCCTCGTTGATCATCGGCTCGATCGTGATGACCATGCCTTCCGCGAAGCGGAATCCCTTGCCCGGCTGCCCGACATGCAAGAAGCTCGGCTCCTCGTGCAGCTCCCTGCCGATGCCGTGCGCGGCCAGTTCGCGGACGCTGGAAAAGCCGTTCGCTTCGGCATGCTTCTGCAGCGGATACATGGCGTCGCCGATTCGGTTGCCGATGACCGCATGACGAATGCCGATATCGAGGCACTCCTTCGTCACGCGCATCAGCTTCTCGGCCGTCGGCGACAGCTCGCCGACCGCGTACGTCCATGCCGAATCGCCGAGCCAGCCGTTCAGCTCCGCCACCGTGTCGATCGTCACGATGTCCCCGTTTTTGAGCGGCGTATCGTTCGGAAATCCGTGTGCGATCACATCGTTTACGGATGCGCAGGTCGCAAACTTGTAGTCCTTGTAGGTCTTCGTGAACGGCCGCGCGCCATAGCTGGCCATCACGTCCTCGACAAGCTCCTCGATCTGCCAGGTCGTGACGCCCGGCTTGATCATTTTCCGGATCTCCTTGTGACAGGCGGCTACGACGGCGCCCGCTGCCCTGATATGCTCGATCTCGCTTGGAGATTTGAGCGTCACCATGCGTATCCGCTCCTTTCCGACTATCGTCACCATACACCTTTTAAGCGAAGGGCGTCAAATTGCCCGGCATAGGCAAAATATGCGTAAAACGCATCTTGGGCTCGGCCCGTTTTGCCATGCTGTCCCCTCCCCGATCGTCCGTGAGAGAACGGTCCCGGCTGCGACGTTCGCGCTTGCCGCTGCTTCCTTTATCGTGGTACAGTATCTCAAGATCAACGCGGCACGGGTATGTCCGATCGACGAAGATCGGGGCCTTATCAGGCGATAAGCATGAGAGCTAGAGGGGCCGGGCGGGGGAGCATCGAACACCATATGGCCGCGCCGACAGCAAGCTTCCGCGCTCCGGTTTCGCGCCGGGGCGTTTTTGCAGCCGGAGCGGCGACGAAGATAGAAGGAGCTGGGGAGAACGATGATCAAAGCAGTCGTATTCGACTTCGACGGGACGATTTTGGATACGGAAACGGTGGCGTACGACGCGGTAAACGGCATCTTCAAGGAGCGGGGGCAAGAACTGCCGCTGGAGAAATGGGTGGGCGCGATCGGCACGCTCGACGGCTTCGACGGCTGCGCCGAGCTGTCCGCCTGCACGGGCGAATCCATCGAACGCGCCTGGTTCGACGCCCGGTTCGGCGAGCTGTACGGGGGGATGGTGCACCAGGTTCCGCTGCTGCCCGGCATTCGCGACGCGCTGGAGGAGGCGAAGCGGCTGGGCCTCGCCGTCGGGTTGGCGACCAGCTCGTATCGGGCATGGATCGAGCCCCATCTGGATCGGCTGGACCTGCGCAGCTACTTTGACGTGATCCATACGGCGGACGACGTGGAAAAGGTGAAGCCGGATCCCGCGTTGTACAGGCTGGCGGCGCGGTCGTTGGGGGTAGAGCCGCAGGAGGCTGTCGCGGTCGAGGATTCGCTGAACGGACTGAGAGCCGCCAAGGCTGCCGGCCTGTACGGCATTGTCGTGCCGAACGCGATGACGTCGGGGCTCGACTTTTCCGAAGCGGACCTGGTCGTGCCGACGCTGGACGGACAGAAGCTGGAGATGCTGGTCGCGCGCTGGAACGGCTGACCGGCAAGTACGCATGCTGCGCATTTTAAGGAAGCGTTCAGCCTGCGCTCATATTCCGTTAAGCCTTCAGGGGTAAGATAAGTTCAGCCCCCATCTGATATATAGGAAGACTTGGCCCGCAGAGATGCGGGTCCTTTTTTGAGTCGGGTATGATTCGGATTTTGCGTTCATCGGCTTTGTTGTTGATCCTCCGGCTAATGGCGCGTACAGCCCAACCGCTTCCGATGCTAAACGGGCACCCTGATGCTGTGCCAGCCGCCTACATCGCATTGGCCATGCTTGTTATCGCCGGCAGCAACCACGCTGCCGTTCGCTTGCAGGCCGATCGTATGCGCGCACCCCGCCGCAACGGCCACGATATCGCGCCAGCCGCTTACATCGCATTGCCCATGCTCATTCGCACCTGAGGCCAGTACCGTGCCGTCCGATCGAAGACCGACGGTATGATAGCTTCCCGCCGCGATCGCCGCGATACCGCGCCAGCCGCTTATACGGCATTGGCCATGTCTATCCGAACCCGCAGCCAGCAACTTGCCGTCCGATTGGAGCCCGACCGTATGAAGATAACCGGCTGCTATAGCCACGACGTCTCGCCAGCCGCCTACATCGCATTGGCCGTACTGGTTATTGCCCGCGATCGTCACCTTGCCGTCCGATTGAAGCCCGACGGTATGCCAATCGCCTGCCGTTACCGCCACGATATCGCGCCAGCCGCTCACCTCGCATTGGCCTTCCGCATTTCGACCCGCGGCCACGACCGTGCCATCCGAATGAAGCCCGACGGTCCGGCGCCATCCGGCAGCGACCGATACAATATCGCGCCAGTCGCTTACATCGCATTGCCGATGCGTATTCCAGCCCGCAGCCGTCACCGTGCCGTCCGAGCGAAGGCCGATCGTATGCGCATTGCCGGTGTTCGTCGCCATATGAACGTTGCCGGCCGCGACGGCCACGATATCGCGCCAGCCACCGACGTGGCTTTGGCCGCATTTGTTGTCGCCGACGGCCGTCACCTTGCCGTCCGATTGAAGCGCGACGGTATGACGAATACCGGCGGCTATCGTGGGTCTAGGCCACTGTTTCAACCGTGAACCCGCTTCTTTCGGTGACAGGAAATCCATGTTACACCTCCCTGAGAATGCCTGAGTGCGCTCAAGACGACTTTGCATGTTGAATCGCAGACTCGATATATTGCCGCAGCGTCTTGATAAATGTCCGCATGGCGTAGCCGACATATCTGTCGCTGCGATAGATGAGGCAGATGTCCTGGCTGGGCGTCGGCTGCGTCAGGCGAATCGTCCGAATGTCCCCGTCGTTTAGATTATCCAGCAGCAGACGGGGAAGCACGCATGCGCCAAACCCCGATTTCACCGCTTGAAGAAGGGAGGATAAGGTCGTCGTTTCCATGTGCGGCCGAATTCGGAAGCCCTTTTCCCCGCAATATCGGTCGATGAGCCTGCGGCACTGATGGTCGCCCGGGAACATGACCAGCTTCAACGTCTCCAGTTTTTTGAGCGGGACGGCACTCTCCGTCGCCAGCGGGTCGCGCTTCGAGACGGCGAGCGCGAATTCTTCGTGGAACAACGGAATCGTCGTGAGCCGTTCGTCCGCTATCGGGCCGATCGTGACGCCGACGTCGATACGCCTGTCCAGCACCTGCTCGTTCACTGCCATCGTCTCTTGAAGCGAGACGGAGACTTGGGGATAGGTCTGATGGAAATCGAGCAGCAGCGCGTTGAACAGCAGGTCCGCGTCGCCGGGAAGCACGCCTATCGAGAGCGCCCCGCCTTGCTTCAGCTTCAGATCCGCGATCGCATCTCCCGCCTGCCGCAGATGCCCGATGGCTGCGCAGCCGTGCTCCTTCAGAATCGCGCCCGCGTCGGTCAATACGATTTTTCTGCCGATCCGGTCGAACAGCAGCACGCCGAGTTCTTCTTCCAATGCCCGCATCTGCTGGCTGACGTTCGGGGCGCTGACGCCCATTTTCTCGGCAGCCCGCCCGAAGTGGAGCTCCTCGCATATCGCCAGAAAATACTGAAGCTGCTTCAGCTCCATTCTTAATCCCCGCTTCCGATCCGCAGATTCGCGCTTGAGCCTGCTGCGCTCTTCTCATTTTCGCCACCGCGCCTCCGGTCTGTCAACACCGGATCGTTAAGTCTCGCTTAACGATTCGATAACCGGCACCGCATTGAAGGAGAGCGCCGCCGACCATAAACTGAAGACGTAGCAAGCGCGAAAACAAAACCGAGGAGGTACAACGAAATGTCACAAATGATCGTCGATTCCGCCAAGATCGTGCGCCAGCTGTCCCTGATGGAAATCCAGGCCGTACCAGAGGAACTGTTCGATGTCCGTCCGGACGGATTTAACAACACCGTACGCTGGAATGTCGGCCATCTCATCTATTGGATGGACGCATATATGTCGCTCTGCTTCGGGGCGGAATCCGCCATCCCGTCTTCGTATACTTCCTTCTTCAACTCCGGGACGAAGCCGGCGGATTGGACCGAGACGCCGCCGAGCAAAGCCGAGCTTATCGCTGAGCTGTCCCGTCAGCTCGAGGAGATCTCTGCGATCGAGCCGGGGCGTCTGAGCGAGCCGTTTCCTTCTCCGATGCAGTTCGGACCGCTTACGTTCAACCTGGTCGGCGAGCTGTTCAACTTCGGCTTGATGCACGAAGCGATGCATCTCGCCGTCTGCGGAAGCCTGGTCAAGGCGGCAAGCGCGCGGTCGGCGGGCGCAGCTGCATCATAGTGCTGCGATTAAGCGACCAGGATCAAGCGTTCGGCATCAAGCGACCAGGATCAAGCGTCCGGCATCAAGCGACCAGGATCAAGCGTCCGGCATCAAGCGATCAAGTAAGCGGACATTTTAGCGATCGGGCAGACGATGATGCAATAAGAGAATGAGACATTAGCGTCTGGGCGATCAAAAATAAGAACAAGGCAGTCAAGCAACTAGGCAATCCGCAATTAACAAAGAAGGCAAGCCGCCCGGCTTGCCTTCTTTGTCTATCATTCGGTAAACGTTCGACTCGAGATTCGAGATTAACGTCCACGCTCGTACCAATAGCCCGTAACGCCGCGCTCGAGACGCAGCAGCGCCTCCAGGTAATAATAGTCGCCCCAGATCGTATAGTCGTCGGGCGAGATGCCGCCGCGCACATGATACGAGCCGCGGCGGACGAAGCCTTCGGCTTCGCCGTCGTCGCGCTCGGCGTAGCCTTCGCGCAGCGCGGTCACGGTCGCCTTCGCCGCGTCGATGAAGCGCTGGCGCTCGGGATCGCTCTCGTCCAGCTGGCTGGCGATCTCGAGCAGACCGCATGCCGTAATGGCGGAAGCAGAGCTGTCGCGATACGAGGAAGGCGCCTGCGGCACCTCGAAGTCCCAGTAGACGACGCCGTCCTCCGGCACGCGGGCGAGGAAATGGCGCGCCATGCGCTTGGCCGTCTCCAGCAGGTCGGCATTGCCCAGATAGCGGCTGTTCAGCGCGAAGCCGTAGATGCCCCAGGCTTGGCCGCGCGTCCACGTGCTGCCGTCCGTGTCGCCTTGATGGGTGCCGCCGCGGATCGCGTCGCCGGTTGCCGGATCGAAGTAGAACGTATGATAGCTCGAGTCGTCGCCCCGTACGAGGAAGCGGCGGCTCTTCAGCGCGTGAGCCTCGGCGACGCGGCGATATTCGGGATTGCCCGTCTGCTCGCCGGCCCAGAGCAGGAGCGGCAGATTCATCAGGCAGTCGATGATGATACGGCCGCCGTTTTCCGGGTCGTCCTTCGGTCCCCAGGCCTGAATGATGCCGGCCTCCTCGCGCCAGCGGCGCATGAGGACGTCGGCGGCAGCCAGCGTCAGCTCACGAGCGGCTTCGTCCTTTTCCACGATCCACTGCGCTTTGGACGACAACGAGTAGAGGAACCCGATATCGTGGTGATCCAGATTCGCGAATCGCTCCAGCCTGTCGCGGAAGCTCGCGACGGTCCGGACGGCGCCCTCGCGGTATTGCTTGTCTCCCGTATATTCGTAGCACAGCCACAGAATGCCGGACCAGAAACCGTCGGTCCAGTCGGTATTGTCGTTGAGCACGTACTTGTTCGTGCCGTCGCTGACGTGGGGGAACCGGTCCCCGAACCGCTCCAGATTGCGTGCGGTGATGCCGAGCGCGTCATTGATCGCTTGCTGCCACATATCGTTGGCCTCCCTGATCCGAAGTCTTGTCACCCCCATTATAGCGGGATGGGCTTGGGGCGGGTTGCTGGAGTATATGGCTAAGTTGCGGTCAAGGCGCCGCGGAGAAGCCCTGCTGCAGGGTCCGGCGGAACGTCTCCGGGCTCATGCCTTTTCTTTTTTTGAAGAGCTGGCAGAAGTGGGAGGCTCCGAAGCCGCCGACCTGCTCGGCGATCGACTGGATCGAATCCGAGGTCGATCCGAGCAGCCTGCAGGCTTCCCGGATTCGGCGCGCGGTGATGTAATCCCGGATGCTGCTGCCCGTATGCTCCTTGAACAGATGCGACAAATAGTAAGGAGACAGATGGAGCTCCTGCGACAGCGACTGGAGATCGAACGGGCGGGAATAATGGCGCTCGAGCCAATCCATCACGCGGTCGATATGCAGGGAGCGGCCTTCGCCCTCGGGCGTCCCGTCCAGGCTGTCCGGCGGAAACGCCCGACGGCGCAGCTCGTGAAGCAGCGCGACCAGGAACAGCGAGCGCTCCTCTTCCTTGTCCTTGGCCGGCGTGCCGAGGTACGACGCGTCGAAGTCCTGCAGCATGCCGGGCAGCCGCGAATCGGCGCCGAGCTCGAAGCACGAACGCGAAGCCAAGCCCCGTCGCAGGTTTAGGAACCAGCGTCCGAGCCCGGGATACGGGGCCAGATATGGCTCGACGATCCGCGGATCGAACTTGACGAGCGAACGAATATAAGGCGCGCCGGGAACGTGGGGCACGTCTACTTTATGCAGCTGGTAGGGAAGAAAAAGGAGCAGCGACCCGGGACGGATCGGATAGCGGGCGTCCTCGGTGACGGCCTCTCCCCGGCCTTGATGGACGTATAGCATCTCAATGCCTTGATGGGCGTGATACGCCAGCCAATCCTGGCCGTCCGTCGTCTGCCGGTAGGACATAAAAAAAGCATCTGGTCCCAGATCGATCGACTCAATTCGATTCAAACGGCCCATCCTTCCGTATGCGCATTCATGATAAATTATAGCATGTAAGGTGTTTGCGGCGATGAAGTCTTGCAACGGAACCGACTACTAAAATGGGAAAGACGAAGGGAGCGTGCAACAGAATGTCCGTGTCCAAACGCAAATTCAGAGTTTTTTCCGGATTTCTGCTGTCCTCGGCGCTGCTGCTGGCTTCCGCTTGCTGGCCGCATCGCGACACGGCCGTCGCTGCGATCGCTTCAGACGAGATGGCCACGCTTCAGAGCACGCTCAAGCAGAAGCTGGGCGTCCGAAGCGAGTCATTCTCCATCGCGCTCAAAGGAAAACTTTCGACCGCAGAAGTATCAAAGGCGTTCGACGTCGTGCTCGCGGCCGATGATTACCTGAAGTACGCGATACGTTCCTACCGTTACTCCGTCAGCACGGACGGTCAAGATTCCAAGCTGTCCGTCTCCATGCAATATTGGGAAAATGCGGCGCAGACCTCGTTCGTCAACGCCCGCTCCAAGCAAATTCTGGCGTCCATCGTCACCGCCAACATGAACGCCCACCAGAAAGTGAAAGCCATCCACGACTGGGTGCTGCTCCATGTCGCTTATGACCGTTCGCTCGTTCGCCATTCCGCGTATGACGCGCTGAAGAGCGGACTGACCGTCTGCCAAGGCTATGCTTCGCTCACCTATAGGCTGCTGACCGACGCGGGAATTCCCGCCCGCATCGTCGAAGGCACCGTGAGCACCGGGGCGCACACATGGAACCTCGTGAAGCTGGACGGCGTCTGGTATCAATTGGACACGACCTTCGACGATCCGGTGCCGGACGTCAAGGGCAGAACCACGTATGGCTACTACCTGGTCACGGACAGCCAGCTCAAGCAGGACCACATCTGGAAGGCCGGTTATCCGCAGGCGGTCACCTCCTACAAGAACACGCTGAACGCGCTGCTTGCGAAGGACAAGACGCGCAAGGCCTTTTACGAATCGCTGCGTGAGGCGATGGGGGTTGACTACCTGGACCCGTCCCGCACGGTGTCCACGACGAAGGAGATCGCAGCCCAGCTTCGGACAGCTGCCGCGTCCGGTCGCACGGTAGCCAAGATGCGCTACACGTCCGAAGACAAGCCCGATCTGGACGCGTTGCTGAAGCTGATGCCGGAGCTGTCCTCGGTAAAGTATTCGATGGAAACGATGGCTGGCGGCGAGCCGGGAGACAGCCTGCTGACCGTTACGTTTCAGCTTCGCCAATAAACGTTTGGACGCGCAGCACTTCCTGTTTTGAGATTCAAAGGGAAATCCTGTATGATGCTTGCAGGATCTCTAAACGGGAGTGTTCGCGTGAATCGCAAAGTCATCGGACTAGCCGCGCTGATCGCCGTCTTGGCATGCGCGCTGTTGTGGGTTAACTTTCACTATCTGAAAATAACGCCGCTCGTACTGCGTAACTGGATGGTCTCCTTCGGCTGGATCGCGCCGGCGCTTTATGTAGGCCTGTTCATCGCGCGGCCGTTCGTCCTGTTTCCTGCGTCCGTGCTGACACTGGCCGGCGGGCTGGCCTTCGGCACGTGGTACGGCATGCTTTATACGTTCTTGGGCGAGCTCCCCGGCGCCGTGCTGTCATTTTTGCTGGCGCGGCAGGTGGGGCTCGGCTTTTTCAAGGGGCGCGACGATCCGCGCTTACGCAAGCTCGAAGCCGCCATGCAGCGCCGAGGCTTCCCCATGGTGCTCATGCTGCGGGTCGCGCCGTTCGTGCCGTTCGACCTCGTCAGCTATGCCGCGGGCGCTGCCCGGGTACCGCTGCGCGCTTACGTGCCCGCGACGGCGATCGGAACCCTGCCGGGCACTTTTGCCTACTGCTTTCTCGGCGCGAGTCTTACTCGCGGCGACTGGCGCGAGATCGTGCTTGCCGGAGCCGTCTTCGCCGTGGCGATGCTCGTGCCGCTTCTGCTGAAGCGGCGGGTGAACCGGGAGGTAGGCGGGGCAGAAGGCGGCGCCCGCACTTAAAGTTTAGCGAAGCCGAATTGCGTATCAGCGCGCTATATTTAGATTTTAAATCCGCGCGACACCTAGGCGGCTCTTTCGATTAGAACGATTCATTCGTCGTATTCCGTAGCACTGCTTCAATATACGTTTCCATGCCAAAAAACCGCGCAGACCTTGCGCGGTTTCTTTTCGTGAGTAGTGTTTACAGGTGGAACAGGCTCAACGTAATCGTGCTGCCTGGCGTGATCGGCTGGTCGAGCAGCGTCTGCGGAATGACGCGTCCGTTGTAGCGAACGGTCAATCCGGTCGGTCCGCCGATGGAGAAGCCAGCGACGCCGGTGATAAAGCCGTTTGGACCGAAATGAACGCGTCCCGAAGCGTACAACGCCTGGCGCAGCGTCATACCGGGATGGAAGGTGACATAACTGGTGCCCGCTATGTTCGGGTACGCAAGTCCGCCATCGACTGCGACGCCTACGAAGCTGGCTGTTTGAGGCGATGGAGCCTGACCTGACACGGCAGCGGCCATCGGTACCGGCGGTCTGGGGCGCGGTCCGAACGGGAAAGACCCGGTTCCGAGCGGGGCACCCCCGGTTCCTGGCGTCAAAGCCCCCGTTCCAAACGGGAAAGACCCGGCACCCGGCGTGAGCGTTCCGGTTCCCGGCGGGATAGACCCGGCACCCGGCGTGAGCGCTCCGGTTCCCGGCGGGAATGATCCGGTACCCGGCGTGAGCGTTCCGGTTCCTGGTGGGAAAGACCCGGCACCCGGCGTGAGCGTTCCGGTTCCCGGCGGGAAAGACCCGGTCCCCGGCGGGAAAGTCCCGAGACCTGGCGTGAGCGATCCTGTCCCGGTTCCCAGCCCTGGAGCCCCGGGCAAGCCGGGCGGCAACAACGTACCGGGCAAGCCGCCGCCAGGGCCGAGCGTGCGATGGTGTTCAGGCGTGAACCACCAAGGGATCTGACGGACCGGCTGGGCCGACTCGAACGGCTCAGCTTGAGGGCTTTGCTTGATGGCCGCGCTCGTTTTTTTTCGGACGGGCGCCTTGGCATGGAGCTTGATCTCGCTCTTCTCCTTCGGCGGCCGCGCCGTCTGCTTGGCGTAAGGCTGCCGTCGGCTTTGCCCTTTCTTAGTCATGCGAGTTCCTCCTCGGATGGGCGAATGACGATACCATACGGTATGCGTTCGCCCAGGAGAAGGTGCGCAGGTTGCGGCGCAAAAAAAAGCGGGCTTGCAGCCGAAGCCGCAAGCCCAAAGTTTATATTATTGAAAAGGGGGGTCATGTCTGTATTGTACCCGCCGAACATGAAAGAAAGATGAAGGTCATGTTACGATTCCATTACAATCCGATCGCGCGACTTTAAATTCTGCAAATTTCCTTGGGGCATCTGGGACAAGTCGGACAGTGGCAGATCTCGCGAAGCGCGTCCAGCTGCAGGATGAGGATTCGGCCTTGGCGAATATCGATGATGCCTTCGTCCTTCAGGCCGTTCAGCATCCGGTTCACGCTCTCGCGCGAGGTGCCGATGAGATCGGCGAACTCCGTGTGCGTCAGCTTCAGCGCGATCTTAATCCCCTCGGACGTTGCCACGCCGTACGTATTCGCCATGCGGATCAAGGTCGAAGCCAGCGCGCCGGGCTTGCCGAACAACAGCAGATCGCGGAATTTCGATTCGCTGATGCGCTGCGCGATCGCCATCCAGTTCATGAAGCGGACCGCGAAGTCGCCGTAACGATAGAGCAAGATTTCAAGGTCCTTCCACTGCACGACGCCAAGCTCGGCATCCTCCAGCACCTCGGCGCTGAACGTATGGACAGACGCCAATCCGTTTTCCGGCTCCCAGATCATATCTCCCGTTTGCATGATCGACAGCGTGAAGTCCTTGCCCTCAGCGGTCGACTTCCGAAGCTTCACTTTCCCCGAACGAAGGTAGAACAGTTTGCCGGCTGGATCGCCTTCCCAGAACAAGTAGCTTCCCTTTTCCGCGCGCTTCGGGTACATCAGCTCTTCGATTCGGGCGAACTGATCATCCGAAAAAAAGCGATGAATGCCAAGCCCATTGTCCAGCTGCCGATCCCCGGCCGTCCTGTTCTTCAACGCTTCGCTCATGACCGCGTCCCCCATCCGATTCCTTTGATGCTTTAATCATAACGTATCGCCTTCTCGCGTTTTATCGGGGAACTTCCTGATCTTGCCGGGGGGAATTCCCTTATCTTTTTGTGAGAATCGTCACAGTGGACTTCCGAATCAGGATTTTCCCCCCGACGAATTCGGGGAATTCCCCGAATTACGGGGCGATACGTCGACGGTACACTTGGTATATAGGTACGAAAAGCAAGCTTTGGGGGAGATCGTCGATGATCGATAACGAATGCAGCGAATCGATCTTGGCCGATATGGCGGCGCTGCGCGAAGAGATCAGTTGCGATTTTTGCGCGATCGGATTTGTCGAGTCGCCGGGGCATTCGCTGCGCTGGCCGATCGCTTCGGGCCATACGAACGAGCGATACTTAAACATATCGGAGAGATCGGGAAGAGGCTTGTCAGCGACCGTGCTTAAGATTGGCAGGGCGATGCCGCTAAGCATGTCCGAGTTGGTCTGTTCGCGCCAGTTGCAAGAGTATCCGCTATTGCTGGCGGAAAATTTGCGTTCGGCCTACGCAGTCCCCCTCTATAAAGGTGCTGAACCGGCGGGTGTGTTCATCGCAGGCGATCGCAGAAAGAGGGTGTACCGCACCGAAGAGCGCCGACTGATCGCTTCTTCGGCAGATCAAGTCGCCGCGGTGCTCTGCCGAACGGATTCCTATGGTAAAATGGGTACAAAAGTGCTGTGACGTGTGCAGCGGGGAGGAAAAGCGATGATCCGGATTCTAATCGTCGACGATCATGCCATCGTCCGTTCGGGACTGATGATGCTGCTGAACGGCAGGCAGGGAATGGAGGTCGTCGGCGAAGCCGCGGACGGAGACGAGGCGATCGCGCAAGCCGTGGCGCTTCGTCCCGACGTCGTGCTCATGGATCTCAGCATGCCGCACGGCAAGGACGGACTGACCGCGGCCGCCGAGCTCAAGAAGTCCCTGCCGGATACGGCCGTGCTGATCTTGACCATGCATGACGATGAAGGATACTTGTTCAGAGCGATCCAATCCGGCGCATCGGGCTATATATTGAAGAGCGCGCCTCATGAGGAACTGCTGGCCGCGATACGGCACGTAGCCGAAGGGCAAGCCTACCTGTATCCTTCAGCAACCAAGCGGCTCATGGGCGATTACCTGGACAAGCTGAAAAACGGCGAGCACGCGGGCACCTACGAGTCGCTCTCGGACAGGGAGAAAGAAATTCTGGCCAAAGTCGCGCAAGGATACTCCAACAAAGAAATCGCCGAGCAGCTCATCATCAGCGTGAAGACGGTTGAATCGCATAAGAGCAACCTGATGGAGAAGCTGGAACTTCGCACGCGACCGGACCTGGTTAAATTCGCGATGAAAAAGGGGCTGCTGACCTTTGACTGAACCTGAAAACAAGTCCCAGCCTGCCTACCATGCTGAAATGCTGGCCGCGCAGGTCGAGAGCCTGCTGTCGGGTCTTGATGCCGGTGTGGTTGACCCCCATTATCGAGAGGAGCTTCGCCGCTCGCTGAAGCAACTCGCCGACGTCAAGTTCGCGCTGGACGAATCCGCGATCGTCGCCATTACCGACCGTCGGGGCAAAATTCGTTACGTCAACGACAAGTTCTGCGAGATCTCCGGTTACAGCCGGGCCGAGCTGCTCGGCCAGGACCACCGGCTCGTCAATTCGGGATATCATGGGAAAGCGTTCATGAACGAGCTATGGACGACGATCGCGTCCGGCCATGTATGGCGCGGAGAGATTAAAAATCGGGCTAAGAGCGGCCGTGAGTATTGGGTGGATACGACGATCGTTCCATTTGCGGACAGCGAAGGCAAGCCCTATCAGTATCTTGCGATCCGTCACGAGGTGACCCGCCTCAAGGAGACCGAGGCGGAGCTGCAATCGATGCTGGCCCAGATGATGCAAATCCAGGAGGAGGAGCGTCGGCGCTTCTCGCGCGACTTGCACGACGGTATTGGCCAGAGTTTGTTTTTTTTCAAAATCACGATCGACCGGCTGCTTGCGGAGCGGGAGGACGAAGGCCTCTCGATGCTTGCGCAGCAGGTGGCGCAGCTGATGTCGGAGGTTCGGGGGCTGGCTTGGGAAATGCGACCATCGGTACTAGACGATCTGGGCATCGTCCCGGCGCTGCGCACCTATATCGAGCACTTCGAGAGCCACTATGGTATTCGGGTACGCTTTGAATGCCAGTTGACGCGCCGGCCGGCGCTGCTCTCCGAGACAACGATCTACCGGGTCGTGCAGGAAGCGCTGACAAACATCGGCAAGTATGCCGGCGTGTCCGAGGCGTTCGTCTCGCTCAGAGAGTCCGACGGTCAAGTGCAGGCGGTTATTGAAGATAATGGCGTGGGATTCATCCGCGCCACCGCCGGCTCGGGCGTCGGCTTATTCAGCATGGAAGAACGCGCGCGCGCCGTTTCCGGCGAGTTGAAGCTTCGTTCCGAGCCCGGTCTCGGCACGACGGTTACACTGACAGTTCCTGCGACAAAAGAACAGTGATAGAGTCTCGCATGATAAGGTCTGGGAGGATTGGAGTCGCGAGTACACATCGCTTTTTTCGCGTTTGAACAATATCCCCTTGCGTCAGGAACGCCGAGATACAATGCGCGAAATACCGAAAAAGGGGCGAGTCAAAGAATTGAAAAAGGGAAGTTGAAAGAGCTGAAAGAGGGGCAAGTCAAAGAACCGAAAAGTGCAAGTCAAAGAATCGAAAAGGGTAAGTTGAAGAAACCGAAAGAGGGGCAAGTCAAAGAACCGAAAGAGGGACAAGTCTAAAGAACCGAATAGGGCAAGTCAAAGAACCGAAAGATGGGCAAGTCAAAGAACAGGAGAAAACGCGGGCCAGATCGGAAGGGGGGAGTCAGGTCCGAACGTAAGCGGGGGACGCGGGTTCGAATAGGATCGTTCTCGAAGCAGTCATGTCGTCAACAATAGATGCGCTGTTAGATGCGCTTGCTCAACTAATATGTGGACTAACCGGCATATCGTTTGTTTTGCGCAGGACGTCTGAACGCCCAGCGGATCGGTCGAATGCCGGAACGGGCGCCGACTAATGTTCGGTAGGTAATCGTTTTTGTCGTCCCGCAGCACCCGATAAGCTCAGTCATCATAGCGCTCCCGCATACACGGCGGAAGCAGTATTCATTCAAATAAGCCTGCAAGTGCTTGGGGCCAATTCCTCCAAAAGTCCAAGCCAGCCAGCGCACGGCCTCGCGCCATGCGAGATGCAGCGCCGTTCGCCCTCGATGGCCTCTCTCCAGCATCTCTAAGGGGCCGGTTGTTCCCTCGTTTACCGTATGTAACTTCAAAAACTGCTGCACCGCTTCTTCGCCCATCGTGCAGCTTCGGCGTGAAGCGGCGTTTCCCTCGGGGCCGTCGACGGCTTTCATTTTCAGGTGGACGACATCTCCCGCTTCATCGAGCGAGGCTCCGACCACGACGGGCTGCGGCTTCAACTCGCCCTGCACGAGCAGGTGGCTGAAAAACCGATGATATTCGTAGCCGTAATATTCGCCCAGCAGCTTTAGATCTCCATCCAGTGGAAGGTCGCGATCCCACTGCCCGATTGCATGCCGAAGCTTGTGGTTCATAAGCCATGCCGTCTTGTATGTGACTTGGATCAACTCGGCGAGCAACACGGAGCTAATGCCGAAATGCATGAGATACATAGCTTTAAACCACTTGGTCAGCGGCGTGCGAGTGCCCTCGAGTACAGTGCCTGCCGTAAGCGAGGTCTGATGAGAACAGGAGCGGCACTCGAACAAACGCCGACTGCGCGAAGACACCTCATAGTGATGGGGATGCTCGCAACGGGGGCAGCGGAAGCCATCGGGCCACTTGGCTGCAAACAATGCGCCAGCGCAGTCTTCCTCGGTATACAGCGGTAGGGAATCCCGAATGGAAATGCGACTGGACAAGGCTAACCCCTCCTGACGAGAACTCGTGTTCCCATTATAGCAAAAAATGGTTTTGTGCGCACGCTTTTTTTAAAACTAATTCATGAAAATTGCCAATGACGCCCTCCGACTAACCTGATCGAAGGGGATATCGTTAAAACGGGAAGAAACCTAAAAGTCCGTCCCATCAGCCGGCTGCGCCATCAAGTCCTTAGCGACTGACGAGCAGGACAATTCCCCGATCGACTACAAAGCAGATATGACTGACCGAAGGCGCGATCATTAAAAGGGAAAAGTGCGTAACAATTGAATAGGTTGTCGCATTTCTCTTGATAGAGAGGTGGAAACCGGCGCTTCTGACCAAAGGGGATATCGTTAAAAAGAGTGAATCGATTGTGTCTATTTTGTATCAACCGCGATATTGTGATTTTTTTCACATTTGGTATACGCTATTCGCGATATGCTTAACTCATCAAAGAAAGCAAGGCCCTGATTAACGAAGGAGGCACTTCCAATGAAAACGACTGCCGATATGAACAAAGCGTTGCAGCCTTACGCAGGGGACGACGAACGATATTCGCTGCTGAGCGATGCGGTCGTCAGGGCCAGACTGGAGCATGACGCACTGGAGGAAGAATTGGCCGATTTGTACGCGCAGGTGTGTACGGTACGCAAGGATGAAGACATTTTTCGCTTGAACGACCATGTGAAGGTGTTGAACGAGCGGGTGAAGCACTTTATGACCGAATGGAGCGCGCACATCGCATGGGAGAAAACGGATCTATTCCCGTACGCAGTCTGGTACCTGGAGACTGAGCCCGACTTGTTTACGTTGATGGAGCAGGATTACGGGCTCGCGGAGCGATTCATCGGCTCGTTCCTGAACACGCTCGAGCAGGCGGTGCTTCCGATCTCGCCGGATGAAGCGAAGGCGCTGTCGTCGTATCTCGTTCAGGCTTACGCTTTCTTGAAAAATCGGCTTAACGAGGAGGAGGAAATCATTGAAACGTTGGCGGACCACTCGAACGTATACAGCTTCTAAGCATCGCTTCCGGGCGGAGGCCTCTCATCCTCCATCCGGACTCGCTTCAATCTTCCGTCGGACATACAAGTGAAAAAATTCACAAGGAAATAAGCTAAGATGTGAGATCCATCACATTCGGAATTCGCGGCATCCCTCATACTGAGGTTGTAAGGCAAGCAACACAATCGACAAACCAATAAACGCCGTAACGGCGAAAAGGGAGATGGCCATTATGGTCACCAAGTGGTTCAGAGAAAACGTATGGGCGGCAGTCGCAGTCACGCTTCTTCGGATCTACGTCGGCTGGCAATGGATCGATGCAGGCTGGCACAAACTCACAGGCGGCTTTACCGCAAAGGGATTCCTGCAAGGCGCTGTCGCTAAGCCGGTCGCCGACCACGCAACGAACGAAGTGATCTATCCTAACTACACTTACTTCATCCAACACTTCGCGCTGCCAAACGTCAAGCTGATCGACATTATGATCCCGCTCGGCGAGTTCCTGATCGGCGTTGGACTTATCGTCGGGGGACTCACCGTCACGGCCGCCTTCTTCGGAATGATGCTCAACACGCTGTTCCTCTTTGCAGGCACCGTAAGCACGAACCCTTGGCTGCTGGTCCTCGGCTTCATCGTCTTCACGGCTGGCGCCAATGCCGGACGCTTCGGACTTGATTACTACCTGCTCCCGCTCATCCGCAAGGGCTTCGGCAAGATCAAGCACTGGATCGCCGACAAAAAGCACCACGGCGGTACGCACGGCAAGCCCGTCGCACACTGATTCACAGCATCGCCTGGTTGACACGGCGGCCGGAACCCTCCGGTCGCCGTCGATCATCGCCCGGACGTCCGGTCCGGTCGATAGAGACCCAATATGAATGGAGGCCATTAGAATGGCGACGAAGGAAAAAGCACAAGTCGAGTTCATCTCCGCGCAGGACGAGGTGAATCTGCTCGCGGAGCGGGCCCAAAAGGCGCTCGACGCCTACATGAAGCTGAACCAGGAGCAGGTTGACCGGATCGTGCAGGCGATGGCGCTCGCCGGACTCGACAAGCATATGCCGCTCGCCAAGCTGGCGGTCGAAGAGACCGGGCGGGGCGTCTACGAAGACAAGATCACGAAGAACATTTTCGCGACGGAATATATCTATCACAGCATCAAAGCGGAAAAGACGGTCGGCGTGATCGAGGAGAATGTCTACGAGAATTACCGCATGGTCGCGGAGCCGGTCGGCGTCATCGCCGGCATTACGCCCGTCACGAATCCGACTTCCACGACGATGTTCAAATCGCTGATCGCCGCCAAGACGCGCAATCCGATCATATTCGCCTTTCACCCTTCGGCCCAAAAGTCGAGCTCGGCTGCGGCAAGAACGCTGCTCGAGGCGGCGATAGCCGCAGGCGCTCCGGAGCATTGCATCCAGTGGATCGAGCATCCTTCTGTTGAAGCGACCGGCTTGCTGATCAATCACAAGGATATCGCGCTCGTGCTGGCCACAGGCGGATCCGCGATGGTGAAGGCGGCTTACAGCACAGGCAAGCCGGCGCTTGGCGTCGGTCCAGGCAACGTTCCCTGTTTCATTGAAAGAACGGCCGATCTCGAGCAAGCAGTCACCGACCTCATCTTGTCCAAGACGTTCGACAACGGCATGATCTGCGCTTCGGAGCAGGCCGTCATCCTCGACGAGCCCATCTATGAACAGGCCAAGTCGCTCATGGCGCGGCAAGGCTGCTACTTCCTCAATAAAGAAGAGGTCGAAGCGGTATCGAAGCTCGTCATCAATCCCGAGAAATGCGCGGTCAACGCCGTCATCGTCGGGCAACCGGCTGCGAAAATCGCGGAGATGGCCGGCATCCAGGTACCGGCCGCGACGAAGGTGCTTGTGGCCGAATTGGCCGGCGTGGGCGACAAGTTCCCGCTGTCCGCCGAGAAGCTGAGCCCCGTGCTCGCCTGCTACAAGGTCAAGACTGCCGAGCAGGGCATCGAGCGGGCCGCTCAGGTCATCGCCTTCGGCGGTATGGGCCACTCGTCGGTTATCCACTCGAACGACCAGGCCGTCATTGCGGCATTCGCCGCCCGCCTGCAGACCGGACGCATCATCGTCAACGCGCCTTCGACGCACGGGGCGATCGGCGACATTTACAACACGAACTTGCCTTCGCTCACGCTCGGATGCGGTTCGTACGGCAGCAACTCGACGACCTCGAACGTCACGGCCGTCAACCTCATCAACGTTAAACGCGTCGCTTACCGAACGGTCAACATGCAATGGTTCAAGGTGCCGCCGAAGATCTACTTCGAGAAGGGCGCGACGCAGTACCTGGAGAAGATGCCGGACATCAGCCGCGTCATGATCGTCACCGACGAAGCGATGGTGAAGCTCGGTTACGTGGAAAAGGTCGCTTATTACCTTCGCAAGCGCAAGGACCCTGTAGCTGTTGAGATTTTCAGCGACGTCGAGCCCGATCCGTCGGTCGACACGGTCGAGCGCGGCACCCGCATGATGGCGCAGTTCAAGCCGGACTGCATCATCGCCCTCGGCGGCGGCTCGCCGATGGACGCAGCTAAGGCGATGTGGCTGTTCTACGAATATCCGGACACCAGCTTCGATTCGTTGAAGCAGAAGTTCATGGATATCCGCAAGCGGATCTACAAATACCCGCGCCTTGGCAAGAACGCCAAGTTCGTCGCGATCCCGACGACGTCGGGCACCGGCTCGGAGGTCACCTCGTTTGCGGTCATCACCGACAAGAACAAAGGCAACACGAAGTACCCGCTCGCAGACTACGAGCTCACGCCGGACGTCGCCATCGTCGATCCGGATTACGTCTACAGCCTGCCGAAGACAGCCGTCGCCGATACCGGCATGGACGTGCTGACGCACGCGATCGAGGCGTATGTCTCGGTCATGGCCAACGACTTCACCGACGGACTCGCGCTCAAGGCGATCCAGCTCGTGTTCGACAACCTGGAGGCGTCGTACCATAAGGCCGATCCGGTCGCCCGGGAAAAGATGCACACCGCATCAACCATCGCCGGGATGGCTTTCGCCAACGCGTTCCTTGGCATCAACCACAGCCTCGCGCATAAATGGGGCGGACAGTATCACACGGCACACGGCCGCACTAATGCGATCCTGCTGCCGCACGTCATTCGCTACAACGCGCAGCAGCCGACGAAGTTCGCCTCGTTTCCGAAGTACAGCCACTTTGTCGCCGACAAGCGCTACGCCGATATCGCACGGTTGCTCGGCCTGCAGGCTCGCACGACGGAAGAGGGCGTCAACAGCCTGATCAACGCCATTCGTCAGCTCAACCTGTCGCTGCAGATTCCGGAGTCGTTCCAGGCCCTCGGCTTCGACGCCGCCGATTTTGAAGCGCGGGTCGATCAGCTCGCCGACCGGGCGTTCGAGGATCAATGCACGACCGCCAACCCGCGCATGCCGCTTGTCACCGAGCTGGCCGACGTTTACCGCAACGCATTTTACGGCAAATTCTAAGCAACTTCGAGACAGCCTCAGGGCCGGAGCCGTACTCCGGCCTGGGCGAAGTCGATCACGGGAGGTCAACGATCATGAGCATTCTGAACAAAACGATCGGCGAATCCGCCGGCGGGCTTGACGGCTGGAGAGGGTTTAAGGAGGGTGCCTGGCAAAAGGCGGTCGACGTCAATGACTTCCTGGCGAGCAATCTTTCGCCGTATACCGGCGCCGCCGATTTCCTGGCTGAGCCGACGGAAGCGACCAGGGAGCTATGGGTGCAGGTGCTGGCGTTGATGAAACGCGAGCGCGAAAACGGGGGCGTGCTGGACGTCGATACCGAGACGGTATCGACGATCACTTCCCACCGCGCAGGTTACATCGACCAGGCGCTTGAGAAGATCGTGGGACTGCAGACGGACGCGCCCCTAAAGCGATCGATCCAGCCGTTCGGCGGCATCCGGATGGCGCAGGACGCCTGCGAGGCATACGGCTACAAGCTGCCTGACGAGATGGTCCGCACGTTTACCGACATTCGCAAGACGCATAACCAGGGTGTATTCGACGCTTATACCGCCGAGATGAGGCTCGCCCGCAAGGCCGCCATCATCACCGGCCTGCCCGATGCATACGGCCGCGGCCGGATCATCGGCGACTACCGCAGAGCGGCGCTGTACGGCGTCGACAAGCTGATCGAGGCCAAGCAGGCCGACTTGACTGAACTGGAGAAGGACGTCATGGGCGAAGACCTGATCCGTCTTCGCGAGGAGGTGTCCGAGCAGATCCGGGCGCTCGGCGAGCTCAAAGCGATGGCCGCTTCCTACGGCTATGACATCTCGGGTCCGGCAAAGAATGCGCGGGAAGCGGTGCAGTGGCTCTATTTTGCCTATCTGGCTGCGATCAAGGAGCAGAACGGCGCGGCGATGAGCCTCGGACGCGTATCCAGCTTCCTCGACATTTATATCGAACGCGATCTGCGGGAAGGTACGCTGACCGAAGAAGAGGCGCAAGAGCTCATCGACCACCTCGTCATGAAGCTGCGTCTGGTCAAATTCCTGCGGACGCCGGATTATAACGAGCTGTTCAGCGGCGACCCGACATGGGTGACCGAATCGATCGGCGGCATGGGCAAGGATGGCGTGACGCGGGTGACGAAAAACTCCTTCCGCTTCTTGCACACGCTGTACAATCTGGGGCCAGCGCCGGAACCGAACCTGACGGTGCTCTGGTCGACCGAGCTGCCGGAGGGCTTCAAGGATTATTGCGCCAAAGTATCGGTCGATACGAGCTCGATCCAGTACGAGAACGACGATCTGATGCGGCCGATCTACGGCGACGACTACGGCATCGCCTGCTGCGTCTCCGCGATGCGGATCGGCAAGCAGATGCAGTTCTTCGGTGCCCGCGCCAACCTCGCCAAGGCGTTGCTGTACGCAATCAACGGCGGCAAGGACGAAAAGCTGGGCGTGCAGGTCGGTCCTGAGCTCGCCCCGCTGACCGGCGAGTATCTCGACTACGACGAGGTCATGGCGAGATACGACGAGGTGCTGGAATGGCTGTCGAAGCTGTACATCAACACGCTGAACGTTATTCACTACATGCATGACAAGTATAGCTACGAACGTATCGAGATGGCGCTGCACGATACCGAGATCCTGCGCACGATGGCGACCGGCATCGCCGGCCTGTCGGTCGTCGCCGATTCGCTGTCGGCGATCAAATATGCCAAGGTGAAGCCGATTCGCAACGAGAAAGGCCTCGCCGTCGACTTCGAGATCGAAGGCGAGTATCCGCAGTTCGGCAACAACGACTCGCGCGTGGATGATATCGCGGTCGAGCTGACGGATACGTTCATGTCGAAGCTGCGCAAGCGCGAGACGTACCGCGGCTCGATGCCGACGCTGTCGGTGCTGACGATCACGTCGAACGTCGTCTATGGCAAGAAGACCGGCAGCACGCCGGACGGACGCAAGGCCGGCGAGCCGTTCGCGCCGGGGGCGAACCCCATGCACGGACGCGACCGCAAGGGCGCGCTCGCTTCGCTCAGCTCGGTCGCCAAGCTGCCGTACTACAACTGCCTTGACGGCATTTCGAACACGTTCTCGATCATCCCGAAGGCGCTCGGCCGTGAAGAAGAGACGCGCGTCGGCAATCTCGTATCGCTGCTCGACGGCTATGCCGACAAAGGCGGCCACCATCTCAACATCAACGTGTTCAACCGCGAGCAGCTGCTCGACGCGATGGAGCACCCGGAGCAGTACCCGCAGCTGACGATTCGCGTCTCGGGCTACGCAGTCAACTTCATTAAGCTGACGCGGGAGCAGCAGCTGGACGTCATCAACCGGACGTTCCACGGCTCGATCTGACGGCAGACCCTTCGATCTTCCGGCCGCCCGCCGCGCGGAGGCCGCAAGGTCGGCGGGGGCATCCGGAAGAGTACGGGCGATTGCAGGCAGCGTAGCGGATTCGGCGACCGTTGAAAAGGGAGTCGACACTTCAAAGGGGGACTTGACGATGCATCATGCCGGGAGGATTCACTCTTTGGAGACATTCGGGACGGTTGACGGTCCGGGGATCCGCTTCGTGCTCTTCATGCAGGGCTGCGCGCTCCAATGCGCGTACTGCCATAACCCGGACTCCTGGGACAACAAGGGTGGACAGCTGAGGACGGTTGGCGAGATTTTGGCCGAGATCGAGCCTTACGTCCCTTTCTACAAAAGGTCGGGCGGCGGCATCACCGTCACCGGCGGCGAACCGACGCTGCAGGCGCCGTTCGTCGCGGAGCTGTTCGAGAAATGCAAGGAACGCTGGGGTTTGCATACCGCGCTTGATTCGTCCGGCTTCTGCGATCCGCATCACGCCGAGCGGCTGCTGGCGGCGACGGACCTGGTGCTGCTCGATCTTAAAATGATCGATCGCGCCGGGCACGAGCACCTGACGTCGCAGCCGAACGACCGCATCCTCGCCTTCGCCAAGCATCTATCCGACGCGGGTATCCCGATGTGGATCCGGCGGGTGCTGGTGCCGGGCTGGACCGACGGAATGACGGAGCTGCAGGCGCTGGGCGAATTCATCGGCGGGCTGCGCGGCGTCGACAAGGTCGAGGTGCTGCCGTACCACCGGATGGGCGTGTACAAGTGGGAGCAGCTAGGCAGAGCCTACAGGCTCGACGGCGTGCCCGAGCCGACCGCGGAAGAGGTCAGCCGGGCGTACAGATTGATCGAAGAGGGCAAAAGGGCAGCGAAGGCCGTCCTGTAAGACGAACGGACGCTTCTCCCGCGATGTTGGCGGGGAAGCGTCCTATCTCGTCTTCCGTTCGTATACCGGCAACGAGAAGTTATCGATTGTAGCGGGCCTTACCCGTCTACACGGCGCCAATCGAAAGGAGAGAACGATATGTCCACCGCATCCGTAACGGGCGCGATTCTGGCAGGCGGCCCCAAGGCCGGGCTGGCGGGAACGCTGAAAGCGCTTCTGCCGCTGCAGGAAGAAGCGACAATCGTCAGGCAAGTGCGGGAAATGCGTAAGCTTTGCAAGGAAATCATCGTCGTTACCGATACGCCGAAGCCTTTTTTTGACGTGCTGGATTCCTCAGTGCGCATCATCACGGATTATTACCCGGGACGCGGGCCGCTCGGAGGCATGCATTCGGCGCTCCGCCTGGCGCGCAATCCGCTCGTATGGATCGCGGGAGGCGACATGCCGTTCATCTCCGCCGAAGAGGCGCGCCGACTGATGACGGGTTTCTCGGACGGCGTGCAGGCCGTCATTCCGATCGTTCGCGATCGTCCGGTGCCACTGCACGGATTATACGACAGCAGATGCTCCGAGGCCATCGCCGCGATGCTTGCGGAGTATGGAGGGGCGAGCGCGGCGCTCCCGGCGAGCATCGCGGCGCTGCTGGGGCGGGTCCAGTGGCTGGGCATACCGGCAGAGACCGTAGGAGAGGGCGAAGACTGGCGCGACTTCGCCTACGAGATTCGCAACGAAGAAGACTACGAACGCGCCCGCAGCATGCTCGTCGCCGCCCGATCGACCGGCTGAGCGGCGTTCCGCTCGATTAATTGGAAGGGCGCGCGTTCTCCCGGCCGAACGACATTCGCGTCGATCTACGGGCTAAGCGGCATTCCGCTCGATTACCGGCAACGCTACGCTTTCGCCCGAACTACGGCTGCGCGGATTCCGCCGATCTGCTGGAATCGTGCGCTCCGCCTGCCTGGCAGCGCGGATGATTTGCATCAATCGCGATTACATCCTTTCCGAATGCAGGAAATTGTCGATTTCTGTTGAAATCACTATGTACAATCCGTGTCCGGGGGAACAACTTCCATGCCTTCAGCAGAATTCACTCCAATTTCCGCCAAAAAAGCAGCGCTCGGTACATGGGCGCTGCTGCTTGTCCTTTTTCTGGTCCTCATCGTCCTGATCGGCTGGAGCACTTCCTTGTACGAAGAACGGCTCTTGCGGCAGGCGGATCAGGAGGCGGCCACCGAGCTTTCCTCCGAAGCGAATTCGCTTAGGCTGGCGGTGGAACGGAGATTGCTGCTGACCGAGAGCCTCAAAGCCTTTGCCGACACCGAACTGATGAGCGGAGGTCATATCGACGAGGCGCGTTTCAATGCGTTTTCCGCTCACTTCGTTCCCTCCATCCCCGACGTTCGCAATCTGTCGCTGTATCCGGGCGGGATCGCCAAATACGTCTACCCCATAAAGGGCAACGAGGAGTTGCTCGGACTGAATCTATTCAAACATGCGGACCCGAAGGTTAGGGAGAACGCGGAGCGAACCAAAACGAGTAAATCGGTCACGCTAATGGGACCTTTCGACCTCGCGCAGGGCGGGATCGGGCTTTTGACGCGGCAGGCGATCTTTGAGGATGGCAGCTTCTGGGGCTTTTCCTCGATTGTGCTCGACGTTCCCCGCCTCGTGCGCGAAGGACTCCCTTACCACGAAAACAGCGTCCTTGATATTGCGCTGCGCGCCAACGGCCGGCTGCTGCAGGGCGATTCGGCTTTGTTCGACGACGGCGGCAGCCTAAGAGAGCTGGTGAAGCTGCCCGAAGGCGAATGGGTGCTCGCAGGCCGGCTCAAAGACAATCAGCTTCGGGACATCGCTTACAAAGTATGGACCATACGCGCCTTCAGCTTGGTCAGCATGGCATTGATCCTCTACGTGCTCTATGCGCAGCTCACGGGCAAAGCCAAGCTCGACTTGAAGGTCCGGCAACGGACGCGCGAGCTTCAGCAGGCGAACGAAATGATTGAAGCCTCGAACGAAGAACTGATCGCGATCGAGGAGGAGCTCCGGGCGCAGAACCGGCAGCTCGAAGACAAGGAGAAGGCGCTTCGGCATATGGCTTATCACGACGCCTTGACAGGCGCGTACAACCGGACGTACTTTAACGTCAAGCTCGAGGAGCAAGCGGCCGCCGCCTTGAAGCTGGGACAGAAGCTCGCGCTCCTGTACCTGGATCTCGACCAGTTCAAGCTGGTCAACGATACCCTCGGGCATACGTACGGCGATATTTTGCTGAAGGAAGCCGCGGTGCGGCTGCAGGGCATCAGTCTTGACGATTGCCCGGGACTTTCTTTTTTTCGGATCGGCGGCGATGAGTTCACCCTTATTTTGCCGGTCGCGAAAGAGCCGGAAGAGGCCAATCGGCTCGCTGAGCAGGTGATAGAGTTATTCCGTCAGCCTTTTCACCTTCAAGGGGCTGAGTATTACTTGACTGCAAGCATAGGCATCGCCCTTTATCCCGATCAGGGAGCGGACGTAGCGACGTTGATTAAGCAAGCGGACAAAGCGATGTACGCGGCCAAGGAGGAAGGCAAGAACAGGTACAAGTGGTTCGACGGCACCGCGCCGACAGGCGCTGAAGAGCAGATGGAGCTTCGGAGCTACCTGCGAAAAGCGCTGTCGCGCGGCGAATTCGAGCTACATTATCAACCTCAGATCCAAGGGGGGAGCGGGCGCCTGGTCGGCATGGAGGCACTCCTGCGCTGGAACCATCCGAAGCTGGGGCCTGTGCCCCCACATCGCTTCATCCCGCTCGCCGAAGAGACCGGATTGATCGTGGAGATCGGCGAATGGGTGCTGCGCGTCGCCTGCGAGCAGAACAAAGCCTGGCAAGACGCGGGGTTCCCGGAGCTTCGCATGGCGGTCAACCTGTCCGCCCGCCAGTTCGCGTCCAGCGACGTGGCGGCATCCGTTCGCAGCGTGCTCGCGGAGACGGGGATGGACCCGCGTTATCTGGAGCTCGAGATCACCGAAAACATGGCCATGAAAAACGAAAATCTGCCTGCGTTGGAGCAGCTGCGGGATATGGGCATCACGCTGTCGATCGACGACTTCGGCACCCAACACTCTTCGCTCGGCTATTTGAAGCGACTGCCGATCAGCCGCATCAAGATCGACCGCTCCTTCGTCTGCGGAATCGGCAAAGACGATAGGGACGAAGCGATCATTCACGCGATGATGCTCGTCGCCCGCCGCCTGAACTTGTCCGTCGTGGCCGAAGGCGTCGAGACCGAAGCGCAGTACAACTTCCTCACGGAGCATGAATGCGACGATATCCAGGGATTCCTGTTCTATCGTCCGCAGCCGGCGGAGTTGATCCGCAAGGTGCTGCTGGAGCATTGGAAGGATTAGCGGCCTTATATGGGAAAACGTGCTTCCGCTGCCGCGTTGAGACGGGTGGTTGTGGCCCGAACAATAAAGATTGGTCTTCCGTGACGAAGGGTGAACGGATATACCAAGCGGAAAAAGAACCCGAAGCGCCTGTCCTGTGACGGCATCGGGTTCTTTTTGCGAATCGGTCTATCTTTCGGTTTCCTCTTCTTCGACAAGATACTTGAGCATCGCAAGCTTGTTGTCCCAGAACTGCTCGAAGTACGCCAGCCAATCCCGAAGTTCCGCCAGCGGCTCGGGGCGAAAGGAATAGCGCGTCTCGCGCCCGGCCCTACGCTCCGTGACGAGGCCTGCCTCTCGGAGAACGCGCAGGTGCTTGGAAACGGCCGTCCGGCTCATCTCGAAATGTCCGGATAGCGCCGAAAGCGGCTGCTCGCCTTGCGTCAGCAGGCGCAGCAGCTGCCGCCGGCTCGGGTCGGCGATCGCCTGGTAGACGTCGTGCTGCGGCAGCGCTTGTCCCATCAGGCCTCGACCAGCCGTTGAAGCTTGGCCACGATGCCGGTCCAGCCTCCGCTCATGTGCTCGCGAATTGCGCTATGCGGCTGGCCGAACTCAGTGAGCGTATCTTCGCTCCATCCGCCGTGCGTCAGCGTGAATGAGGTGCGATCGTCTGGCAGTGCCTTGAGCTCGAACGACAGCGTCCAGTCCTTCCCCCAGTTAAATGAAAGCCGTTCAGGCGGGTCGAATGCCGTGATCTTGCAGGGGGACATGCCGAACTGTCCCGCGTTAAGCGTGAATTCATGGCCGACGACAGGCTCGAAGCCGTTTGGCGGCATGAACCAAGCCGAGATGCCTTCGGCCGTAGAGACCATGTTCCAGACCTTTTCGATTGGCGCGTTCAGCTCCAGTGTACGTACGATATCAGGCAATTTTTGGGATTCGCTCATTTAATTAACCTCCTCGAAATAAGGAAACCATTTGGTTTCGCATTAACATCATACGAAACCAAATGGTTTCATGTCAACTGGCATTTATCGCTAAGCAAGAACGCGGCAGCATCTAGAAACTAGAAGGTTCGCACTTTAAATTGTTCGTCGGTCCGTCATTTCAATCTCGATTTTTCCCTTTTTAACGATATCCCCTTCAGACAGGAAAGACGAGTGCGGAAACGTCGCACTCGCCTTTTTGAGTGTCTGCATCGGCGCCTGGCGCCTCTGTAGGATGTGCTATTTGCAGCGCCGGCCCGAGCTCTTGTAAGGTATGCTAATTGCAGAGCCTGCCGCTCTGTAAGGCGTGCTAATTGCAGCGCCTGGCGCCTCTGTAGGATGTGCTATTTGTAGCGCCTGCCCGGCTCTTGTAAGGCTGCTAATTGCAGCGCCTGCCGCTCTGTAAGGTGTGATAATTGCAGCGCCTGCCGCTCTGTAAGGTGTGGTAATTGCAGAGCCCGCCGCTCTGTAAGGCGTGCTAATTGCAGCGTCTGTCGGCCCTGTGAAGTCGGTGCAAATAGAGTGCACCTGATCCAAGGGGATATTGTTCAAAAGGGAGAAAGGAGCTGCGAGGGAGAGCTGAAGCTCTAACTCTCCGTCTTGTCCCCGCTGCCTTGCTGCTGCTCGCGCATGCGCGTCATCTGCTGCCATACGGAGCCGGCCGCTTCTTCGCCGCTGCGAATGCGCGCGATGGCCATCTCGGCCTGCAGTTTCACCTCGAACTCGGACTCGCTCTCAGCGATCCGCTCCAGCGCCTCCAGCGCGCCTTCGTCCCCGGCTTCGTACAAGAATCGGGCCGCGCGCCAGCGCACGAGCTTGTTGACGTCGCCCAGCGCCTCCGCCATCGCCGGTCCGGCGGCCGGGTCGCCGATGTCCGACAGCGTGTCCCCGGCCGTACGGCGCACGGCCGCCGACGAGTCCTTCAGCGCGGCCAGCAGCGGCGGCAGCGCCTCTGGAATGCGCAAGTCGCCGAGGTAAACTACGGCGAGCCTGCGGACGGACACCTGCGGGTCGCGTGCGGCCCGCGCGAGCAGCGGGAGCAGCTCCGCGTCCGGCTTCGCCCGCGACAACGCCGCGTAGCGCGTCTGCCAGTCCGGCGCCTCGAGCGCCGCCTCCAACTCGGCCGGCGTCGTCGCCCGGCTGCCGCCGAGTGCGGCGACACCCTCGCCGACGCTGCCGGCCGCTCCGCCCGCGCTTGCCGAGCCGCCAGCCGCCCCCGCAGCCTCGGCGGCTCCCGCGCCTTCTCCCGCAGCCTGGGCAGCCGCGATCAGCTCGCGCAGCCGCTCATCGGGGTACGCCGCGTCAAGCTCACGTGCGACCTCGTCCAGTATTTCCTGCGGCTCGCCGTAGCGAACTCCGAACTCCGCGAGCCGCCGCTCGCGGATGAACGTGCCTCCGGCCGCCTCATTCACGGCGTCCGTGAACCGGGACCCAAGCGCGGCCCGCGATTCCTGGCCGCCGCTCTGCACGCGGATCTGCATCGGGATGCCGCGGTACATCTGAACCAGCACGCGGGCCTCGCCGAAGCTGTAGGCCAGCGCGTCCGCACCTCCGCCGGCGCCTCCCGCATCCGCCGCTGCGCCGAACAGCTCGCGCACGGCCGCCAGGATGCCCGCCCAGTCGGCGCTGGGCCTGCGGTCGACCGCGAAGAAGTCGGCGGTCCGGAACACCGACTTCACGCCGGGAATCTCCAGCAGCTTCAGCACGAACGGCGGCAGCTTCTCCTTTTTTTCCATCGTATAGGTGTGTCGTTCTCCTGCGGGCAGCTTCTCGTCTACGTTCAGCTTCATTGAATTCGGGCTGGGCGTCGGCTCAATTGACAGCAGCTTCATGTACATACGACCTCGCTTTGCATATGGTGATCTCTCTATACAATACCGCACCGCGTTCCGTATTGCCAAAGGAGGGGTATTAAGGTGACAGAACGGCCTTGGTACATTGGGCTGATTCCTGCTATATTAAGAAGAGTAAGTCAACGGAGGGGTACCATGCCTAAGAGCCGCTTCGGCAATCTGGACGCCATTCGCGCGGGTGCCGCGGGTAGGGACCAGTTCGCGCGATGGCGTCAGGAACGCCTGCAGAAGATGAGGAATAAAGGTTACCTGGAATGCGTCCCGAACGTGAAGCCGGACCTGTCATTCCTTCATCATAACCGTCAAGAGTCGTCCGTCACCTGGATCGGTCATTCCACGTTTTTGCTGCAGATGGGCGGGCTTAACATCGTCACGGACCCGGTATGGGCGCGCCGCATGGCGCTCCAGAAGCGACTTGCGCCGCCTGGCGTCGAGCTCGCGGACATGCCGTCCGTCGACTTAGTGCTCGTCTCCCACTCGCATTACGACCATCTGCACTTCGGTTCGCTCCGTCGCCTGCGCGGGCCCAAGCGGCTGTATGTGCCGGCCGGCCTCAAGCGCAAGATGACGATTCGGGGCTTCGGCGAAGTCCATGAGATGCACTGGTGGGAAAATTGCACCGTACACGGCGTCAAGTTCACCTTCGTGCCCGCCCAGCATTGGACCCGGCGCAATCCCTGGGACATGAACAACTCCCATTGGGGCGGCTGGGTGATGGAATCGCACCAAGGTCCGACCGTTTACTTCGCGGGAGACAGCGGCTATTTCAGAGGTTTCGAGGAGATTGGCCGCCGCTTCAAGATCGATGTGGCGCTCATGCCGATCGGCGCCTACGATCCCGAATGGTTCATGGCCGCCCAGCACGTAAGTCCCGAGGAAGCGCTCAAGGCTTACTTGGACCTCAAGGCCGATATTTTCGTACCCATGCATTACGGCGCCTTTAAGCTGTCGGACGACACGCCGATGGAGGCGCTCGAGAGGCTCGAGGCGGAGCGAGTGCGCCTTGGCATTCCGCAGGAGAAGATCTTCCTGCTCCAACACGGAGAGACCATGCGCTTCTCGCGGAGCCATGTCATCGATAACGAAGCAAAGGATGGATTGGATTGATCACAGTTAACAATGTCAGCCTCAGGTTCGGCAAACGGCCGCTCTTCGAGGACGTCAACATCAAGTTTACCCCGGGCAACTGCTACGGCCTGATCGGCGCGAACGGCGCGGGCAAGTCGACGTTCCTGAAGATTCTGTCCGGCGAGGTAGAGCCGTCGAGCGGCGAAGTGCATATCACGCCCGGCGAGCGCCTCGCGGTGCTTAAGCAGAACCACTTCGAATACGACGAATTCAAGGTGCTCGATACCGTTATTATGGGCTACGAGCGCCTGTATCAAGTCATGAAGGAGAAGGACGCCATCTACGCGAAGGCCGACTTCACCGACGAGGACGGCATGCGCGCGGGCGAGCTCGAGGCCGAGTTCGCGGAAATGAACGGCTGGGAGGCCGAGAGCGACGCGGCCGAGATGCTGAACGGCCTCGGCATCACGACCGACCTGCACGACAAGCAAATGTCCGAGCTTGATGGCAACGAGAAAGTGCGCGTCCTGCTCGCGCAAGCGCTGTTCGGCCAGCCGAATATTCTGCTGCTCGACGAGCCTACCAACCACTTGGACATCGAATCGATCAACTGGCTCGAAGAGTTTCTGGCCCGCTACACCGGCACCGTCATCGTCGTATCGCACGATCGTCACTTCCTGAACCAGGTTTGTACGCATATCGCGGACATCGACTTTGCCAAGATCCAGATGTACGTGGGCAACTACGACTTCTGGTACGAGTCGAGCCAGCTCGCTACGCAGCTGATGCGCGACCAGAACAAGAAAAAAGAAGACAAGATCAAAGAGCTGCAGGCGTTCATCCAGCGTTTCTCGGCCAACAAGTCCAAGGCCAAGCAAGCGACCAGCCGCCGCAAGATGCTCGACAAGATCTCGCTGGACGACATTCGCCCGTCGAGCCGCAAATATCCGTTTATCCAATTCAAACCGGAGCGCGAAGCGGGCAAGCAGATCGTCACGGTCGACAACGTCAGCCTCACGGTCGACGGCGAGAAGCTGCTGGACGGCGTGTCCTTCGTCGTGAACAAGGGCGACAAGATCGCGCTGGTCGGTCCTTACGGACAAGCCAAGACGGCGTTGTTCCAGATCATGATGAACGAGATCGAGCCGGATTCGGGTTCTGTGCAGTGGGGCGTCACGATCACGCCGGCGTATTTCCCGAAGGACAACTCGAAGTACTTCGAAGGCAACGACGACTCGCTTGTCGACTGGCTGCGCCAGTACTCTAAGGACCAGGACGAATCGTTTATCCGCGGTTTCCTCGGCCGGATGCTTTTCTCCGGAGACGAGGCGCTGAAGAAGGCGTCCGTACTGTCCGGCGGCGAGAAGGTCCGCTGCATGCTGTCCAAGATGATGCTGACCGGCGCCAACACGCTGCTGCTCGACGAGCCGACCAACCACTTGGACCTCGAATCGATCACGGCGCTGAACAATGCGCTCGTCGACACGGACGAGACGATGATCTTCACGTCGCATGACCATCAGTTCATTCAGACGATCGCGAACCGCATCATCGAGATCACGCCTAACGGCCTCATCGATCGGATGACGACGTACGACGAATATCTCGAGAGCCCGGAAATCAAGGAACTGCGCGCGCGCATGCTGCCGGCCTGATCACGAGTCTGAACGCTGGACCGAGCGCAGGTATGTCCACTGATGCGATCGGAAGCACATGGACGATGCCGTGACGCGGAAGTGCCGATCACTGATCGAGCATTGTCAGGCAGGGTATTCAACGTTTATAAGCGTTTCCGCGTTCGACATCTCTGTAACACAAATGTAATATGCGTTTCATGTTTCATTCAGGGTTAATTTGTACAATGTATCTATGACCCCCCTTTTCAATATATCTTTTCTTAAGAGCCCATCGGTCGGATGCCGGGGGCTCTCTTTTTTTGTGGTATCATGTATGCAATTCCACCGCGATGAAGGGGACCCTCATGTTCTATTCGCTCAGAAACCGGCTGATTGCCTTTTTCATCCTGCTGTTCGTCCTGTCGTTCGGCGCGTTGTCCGTGCTGATCTTCAACGAGTCCCGCTCGATCATCCGCTCCTACATCGAATCGTCGGCGCTGGAAAAAATGGACGAGTACGGATCGTACGTCGATATGGTGCAGACGCAAATCTACGACCTCGCTTCGCTCATCTTCAACAGTGACCTGACGGACGAATGGGATGAGGCAGTCTCGGATTCGAATCTGTCGGAAGGCGAAAAGATGCTGGCCCATTTGCAGATGAGCAAGTATCTGTCGCAGACGACCAACAGCTATACGAGCGTCTCTTCCGTCGCGATCTACCGCCAGGAAGGCCTGTGGGTCAGCATGAGCAATCAGGTCGTCCGCGACAAAGCGTTTCTGGACCAGGAATGGTACCGCAGCTTCAAGACCGCGAACGAACGCTGGCTGCCGGCGCATACCGACGACGTTGAGCTTCAGATCCGCGGCAATTCGAATCCGGTCGTCAGCATGCTGATGCCGCTCGGCGTGTTCGAGCCGTCGCAGGCGCGCAACGTGCTGAAGGTAAATGTAAGCGCCGACTATTTCCTCGAACCGCTGAATCGGATCCACCTCGGAGCGAGCGGGACGATCTATCTGCTTGACCGCGGAGGCAGTCCGCTGCTCTCCCAGAGCGAGTATGAATCGCGCGGCGAGGCGCAGCGCCAGGTCGAAGCCGTACGGGAAGGGTGGCGCAAGCAAGGTGTCGTCTATTTCAAAAACGAACGGGGACAATCCCAGATTCTCGTATATAAAAAACTCGCGCTGACCGACTGGATGCTCGTCGGCTTCGTCTCCGAGCGAGACTTGTACGCGCAGCTGTTCAAGCTGCGCAACAGCATTATGTTCCTGTTCGCGCTTCTGCTTCTCGTCTCGCTGTTCCTCGCCTTCTGGCTGTCGCACGGCGTCACCAAGCCGCTCTCGCGGCTCGTGTCCGCGATGCGCCACGTGCAGCGGGGCGACTTCGACAGCGCCGAGAGCCGGCTGCCGCCCGCGCGGCGCGTACGAAGTGAGGTCGGCTTCGCCACCGCGACCTTTCGCACCATGATCTTACGCCTTCGCCAGCATATCCAAAGCGAATTCGAGCTGAAGCTGCTGCGGCAGCAGGCCGAGTACAAGGCGCTTCTCATGCAGATCAACCCGCATTTTCTTTTCAATACGCTGGAGCTGCTTAGCAGCCTCGCCATGCAGAAGCGGACGGACGACACGGTCAAAGTGATCGTTTCGCTCGGCAAAATGCTGCGTTTCTCGCTTCGTCTGAGCGATGACCTCATCGGTTTGAAGGAGGAGATGAAGTATGTGCGGGATTACGCGTCGATCCTGCAGGTGCGCTTCGGGGACAAGCTGCGGCTCCAGGTCGTGGAAGAGGGCGACCTCGGGTCGCTGACCGTCGTGAAATTCATTTTGCAGCCGCTCATCGAAAATGCCGTGAAATACGGCTTCAAGCAGCATCCCGAGGCGATCGTGGAAGTGCGGGCGTTCCGAACGGATGGCCGATTGCATCTGCGCGTAACCGACAACGGTCCCGGCATGCCGGAGCAGCTGCGCCTGCAGCTGGTGGAGGGCTCAGCGTCATCCAGGCTCGACGAGATTCTGAGCAGCCGTGAGCGGCAGATCGGGCTGGGCAACGTACTGGCGCGCTGCCGCCTGTATTACGGATCGCTGTTCGAAGTGCGCATCGATACCGCTGCCGGAGCGGGCACGCGAATCGAACTTATCATTCCCGTACAGGAGGCGTCCTTCGATGTACCGAGTATTGATCGTGGATGACGAGCCGGAGATCCGGCAAGGTCTGAGGCTGAAAATCGATGCGGACAAGCTCGGGCTCGAGCTGGCCGGGGAGGCTTCGAACGGCGTCGAGGCGCTGGAGCGATTAGAGGACGAAGCTTATGACATCGTCATTACGGATATGAACATGCCGGTCATGGACGGCGTATCGTTCCTCGAGGTGTGCCGCGAGCGACATCCCGACGTTCGCCTCGTCGTCATCACCGGCTACGAGGACTTTCAATACGCGAGAGCCGCGCTGCGGCATCAGGCCAGCGATTATTTGCTGAAGCCCGTCGCCGCGGACGAGCTGGCGGACGTGCTCGCGAAGGTGATCGGCGGGCTGGACGACGAACGGCAGGAGACGGCGCGCGAGGAGCGGACCCGATGGGAGCTCTCGCAGTACTACAAGGAGATGAAGGAGCACTTCATCGTCCGCCTGATCAAAGGCGAAGTGGATCGGGAGGCTGCGGCCTTCGAGCGGGCGCGCAAGTTCGGGCTGGACGCATGGGCAGGGACGGAGGTCCGATTCCTGACCGTCGGCTTGCGCGAGCGGAAGGACTTCATTCGTCAGCCGGCGCCGCCTGCTTCGGCAGCAGGCTCGGAAGCCCCGGCAGCGGGCGCAGCGGCGCATCGTCCGGGCGGAGAGGCGGGGAGGGGTGGCGGGAACGAGCGGACCCCGGACGGCTTGCCGGATCGTTCCCCTGAACGTTTCCCGGATCGATCCCTAGACCGTTCCTCGGACCGTTCTCCGGAAAAATTCCGCCTGCCGCTTGAACTCATCTGCAGGGAACGCGCGCAGGAGAGCGGCGGGGCATGCGAGGCGTTCCGCGATGCGAGCTACCCCGGCCTCGTGCACTTTGCGACCATAGAGAGCGAGGCCTGGCTTCGGGACTTCGCCGGGGGACTCGCGCAGCAGACGGCCGAACTGCTGGGCTTTGAACTTGCCGTCGGAATCGGCCGTTCCGCGATGGGCTTTAAGCAGTGGAAAGAGGGCTATCTCTCCTCTCTGCTCGCTTGGAACCTGTCCGAGAGCGGGCTCGCCGATGAGGATCGCCGGCCGGCTGCCGGCCGGACCGCGCTGACCGGCGAGGAGCTGATGGTAATAGGACGCTATCTGGAACGCGGAGAACTCGAAGCGTTCGAGCGTGCGATCCGGCAGCCGTTGGACGAAGCGTTCGGCAATTCGCAGGCTGGCTTCGTCAAAGTCATCTTCCAGCTGTACCTGCAGCTGGAGTCGCAGGCGTTCGAATCGGGCATTGCCCTGGACCATGCGGAACAACTGTGGCTACGTCCCGAGATGGCGCTAGCGCTCGATTCTGCGGACAAGGCCTGCGCGTTCCTGGCGCGTATCGCGGAGAAGGTGGGACGGCAGCGCCGCCATGCGGCCGAGGAGAACGACCACGCGCTCATCGACGCCGTGCTGCGGTATATCGACGAGAACTATATGACGGACTTGAACTTGACCGACCTGGCCGAACGGTTCAACTACAATCCCTCTTATTTCTCGGAAATGTTCAAGAGCAAGGTCGGCAAGACGTTTATCCAATACGTGACCGACGCCCGAATGGCGCAGGCGATCCGGCTGCTGGAAGGCACGCAGCTGAGCCTGTGGGACATCGCGGAGCTGACGGGCTTCTCAAATGCCAGCTACTTCAGCTCGAAGTTCAAGCGAATGTACGGGGTGACGCCCTCCGACTATCGGCAGCGGGCATCCACAACCGGAAAAATTGATAGCGAATTGCCGAAGAAATAGAATTCAGCCTACCGCCTCCGATGCTTATGATGAATTTATCAACATCGCAAAGGAGGCGTCGCGATATGCGGACTGCGCGCCGGCAACGGGCTTATCCCCACAACCGTACGGCCTATTTGTTTTTGCTCCCCTGGCTGGTCGGCTTATTCTGCCTGACGCTCGGGCCGATGCTCGGCTCGCTGTATTTGTCGCTGACGAAGTACAATCTGCTCAGCCCGCCCGAGTGGATCGGATTCGCCAATTTCAAAACCATTTTCACCGACGACTCGACCTTCACGGGATCGCTGAAGCTGACGTTCAAATACGTCATCCTGTCGGTCCCGCTGCGGCTCATTTTCGCGCTGCTTGTGGCCATGGCGCTCAATAAAGGAATCAAGGCGCTCGGCATCTACCGCACCGTCTACTACATCCCGTCCCTGCTCGGCGGCAGCGTCGCCATCTCGATCGTCTGGCGGCAGATCTTCGACACCGAGGGCCTGATCAATGGCTTTCTCGGCTGGTTCGGCATCGACGGACCCGCCTGGATCGCCCACCCTGACTACTTAATCTACCCGATCGTGACGTTGTCGATCTGGCAGTTCGGTTCAGCCATGGTCATCTTCCTGGCGGGTCTCAAGCAGATTCCGGCCGATCTGTACGAAGCTTCCCAGGTGGACGGCGCGGGCAAGGTCCGCCAGCTTTTCAAGATCTCCCTGCCGATGCTGACGCCCGTCATTTTTTTCAACCTGATCATGAGCATCATCAATTCGTTCCAGGCGTTCACGCCCGCCTACGTCATCGGCGACGGGCACGGCGGACCGCTCGACGCGTCGATGTTCTACACGCTGTACCTGTACCTAAAGGGCTTCTCCTACTTCGACATGGGCTACGCCAGCGCGCTGGCCTGGATCATGCTTGTCATCATCGCCGTCTTCACCGGCATCATCTTCGCCACGTCCCGGTTCTGGGTGTTCTACGGCGACGGCAAGGAAGGGAGGTAATCGGGCATGCTGACGCTTAGACGCTATTCCGGCAGCGGACTGCGGCATCTGCTTATCATCCTGATCGGACTGGCGATGCTCTACCCGGTGCTGTGGCTGCTCGCGAGCTCGTTCAAGCCGAATCAGGACATCTTCACGGACACCGGACTGTGGCCGAGCACGTGGACGTTCGATAACTACCGCAACGGGTGGAGAGGCTTCCAGGGCATCACGTTCGCTCGCTTCTTCGGCAACTCGGCGCTCGTCTCCGTACTGGCCGTGCTGGGCAACATCATTACGTGCTCGTTCGCGGCCTATGCGTTCGCGCGGCTCGAGTTCCGGTTCAAAAAAATCTGGTTCGCGATGATGCTGGTGACGATCATGCTGCCGTACCATGTCACGCTCGTGCCGCAGTACATCATTTTCAGCGAACTGCACTGGATCAACACGTATCTGCCGCTGTTTTTGCCGAAGTGGCTGGCGCACGATTCGTTTTTTATCCTGCTCATGGTCCAATTCATCCGCGGCATCCCGAAGGAGCTCGACGAGAGCGCGACGATCGACGGCTGCAGCCAGCAAAAGCTCTATTTCCGCATCATCATGCCGCTGCTCGCGCCCGCGCTCATCACGACCGCGATCTTTACCTTCATCTGGACATGGGACGACTTTTTCAGCCAAATGATCTATTTGAGCGATATCAAGCTGTTCACGGTGCAGCTCGGCATCCGGGCTTTGTTCGACCCGTCGGGCACCTCGGATTGGGGCGCGCTCATGGCGATCTCCGTGCTGTCGCTCGTGCCGATCACGCTCATCTTCCTCGTTTTCCAGCGCTACTTCCTGGACGGCATCGCGACGACGGGTCTGAAGTGAACGAGGGGCTCGAAGGGGCCGCCTGAAAAAATTGATAGCGAACAGCCGAAGGAATGACATTCAAGCGGCTTGCGATTCCAAGTAGGATGAGCAATGTAAACGCTTCTCATCTCAATACGATTAGGGGAGAGCTCGCGATGAAAAAAAGATGGCTTCCGATCGCAGTAACCGCCATGGCGGTCGCGCTCAGCGCTTGCGGAAATTCCGGCGGTGCAGGCAAAAATAACGCGGCAGGCTCCGGTTCGCCGGCAGGATCGTCGAATTCGGGCGGCGCCGGCGGAGAGCAAAAACAGGTCGAGCTCCGCATGATGTGGTGGGGCGACCAGAAGCGCGCCGATCTGACGAACAAGGCGATCGAGCTGTTCGAGCAGAAAAATCCGGGTATTAAGATCACCGGCGAATTCGGGCCGCAGGACGGCTACTTCGACAAGCTGAACACCCAGCTCGCCTCGGGCACCGCGCCGGACATCTTTTTCCTCGGGGGCAACGTGGTCGATTACGCCAACAAGGGCGTTCTCCTCGATCTGGGACCGTACAAGGACAAGGAACTGAACCTGTCCGACATGGACACGACGATGGTGCAATACGGCACGCTCGGCGGCAAGCTGGTGCACATCTCGGCCGGCGCGAACGCCCGCGGCATCGTCATTAACAAAACGATGTTCGAGAAGGCCGGCGTCGAAGTGCCGCAGGACGGCTGGAACTGGGACGACTACGCCCGCATCAGCAAGGAGATTTCCGATAAGCTGGGCAAAGGCTACTACGGCACCTACAACTTCACGACCGACAGCCTCGACATCTACCTGAAGCAAAACGGCAAGCAGCTGTACGACATGGCGAACAACAAGCTGGGCTTCGAGGAAGCCGATCTGCTGCCGTGGTTCCAATACTGGGACAAAGCGTCCAAAGACGGAGGCGTCGTGACGCCGGACCTGCAGGTATCCAATCCGCCGACCGACGCGAGCAAGTCGCTCATCATTACCGGCAAAGTCGCGATGACGCTGCTCCCGTCCAACATGCTGGCTTCGTTCCAGAGCACGACGAAGGACGAACTAACGATGGTGCAGGTGCCTCGCGGTCCGAAGGGAACGGGCGTCGTCTTCGAATCGAGCCAGGGCATCTCTGGCTACGGCAAGACGGAGCATCCGGCCGAAGTCGCCAAGTTCATGAACTTCTGGATCAACGATCCCGAGGCGGCCAAAATTCTCGGCAGCAACCGCGGCGTGCCGGTGACGGCGTCGAGCCGCAAGGCCCTGGAAGCGGAAGCGACCGCGGCCGACAAGATCGTGTACGACTTCACGAGCCGCGTCTCCGAGGCGAACAAGAAGGAGCCATTCGCGATCAGCTACAACCCGCCGGGCAACGCGGAGTTCATCAAGCTGTCGGACAACACGGTGCAAAAGATCGGCTTCGGCAAGGAAAGCGTAGAAAAGGCGGTCGCCGAGTTCTATAGCGGCACGGTCAAAATTTTCAACAGCAACAGCAACTCTTGATCGCGGAAAAACGTGCTGTGCCGCGGCTGCGGTCCGGAGCCCGGATAGGGCCCGGCGTTCTGGATACGATTTGGGAACCTGAATGTGGTTCGGATCTCTGCCGCTGTCACTTGCGCAAGGATGAGGCGTTAATGAGCGGATAATCCCCCGTTACCGCGGGACCGGCTTTTCCGCCGGCTCCGCGGTCGCGGGGGATTTATTTCGAAGAAAGCGGGGCGACGGAGGGATGATTATGCCAGCGGAACGGCTGCTCGACAAGTTAAGGAGATTGCGCCAGGGAACCGGCGACGGGCGGGAGCATCTCATTCCCGAAGCGCTGAGGCGCTCGGGCGTGGGATTCGCGGCTTCGGAGGAGCGGCTCGAGGGCGTCTACTACCGGGCGATGCGCCAACTCATGGAATGCGTCAAGCCGACGGGAGACGGCGATCCGATCCTGCAGGAAGGCGGCATCTACTTCGGCTGCTGGCTGGAGAGCACGGGGACGATCAACTCGGAGCTGCTCTCCCGTTTCTTGCCGGAAGTGTCGGAGGCGACGTATCGGTCATTCGCGAGGAATCAGCGCGCGGACGGCTTGTTCCCGTACAAGCTGACGGACAACGGCCCGTCCTTCAGGCAGATCCAGCTCGTTACGCCGCTCGCCCGCAGCGTATGGAACCATTATGAGCTGCACGGCGGAGATCCGGCTTTCCTGCGCGAAATGTACGATGCCATGGTCCGCTACGACGGCTGGCTCGCCGCGAACCGCGACACGAGGGGCACCGGTTGCGTGGAGGCGTTCAGCGCCTTCGACACGGGACATGATCTGTCGCCGCGTTTCTGGCACGCGCCGGACGCGCCTTATCAAGGAGACGCTTCAAGGTGCGATCCCGATTCGCCGGTGCTGCCCTATCTCGCGCCGGATTTGACGGCCAACGTCTACTGCCAGCGTCTGTACTTGGCCCGGATCGCGGAGGAGCTCGGCGAATCGGGTGACGTATGGAGAGCGAAGGCAGACGCAAGCTTGGAGAGCTTGTTCCGGGAATGCTTCGACGAGAAGGACCATTTCTTCTATGATCGCGACCGGCACGGGCGATTCGTGCGGGTGCAGTCCGATATTCTGCTGCGCGTATTGGCGTGCGAAGTCGGCGACAGGGCTTTTTTCGACGAAATGCTGGAGCGGTATCTGCTGAATACGAGGAAGTTTTTCGCCAAGTACCCGTTTACCTCCATCGCGATGGACGATCCGCGCTTCGACCCGTTCTCCAGCTACAACAGCTGGGCGGGGCCATCGAACTACCTCAGCCTGATTCGCGCGCCGCACGCGTTCGAGCATCACGGTCGTCATGTCGAGCTGACCTGGGCGATGCAGCCGATCTTGGCATCCTTCGCCCGCGCGCCGCGCTTTGCGCAGACGGTGAGCCCCTGGACGGGGGAGGCAGGCTTCACCGAAGCCTACTCGCCTTCGATTCTGTGTCTGCTTGATTATGTGGAGCGCCTGTGCGGCATCTTGCCGACGCCCGAAGGCGAGCTTTGGTTCACGGGCCTGCTGCCCGACGCCAGAGATCACGGGGAAGAGGCGACGGGGGAGACGGCTTACGGCCGGACGGTGGACGGCATCGTCTATGAATTGGTCAACACCCGCGAGGCTTCGCATGTGTATCGCGACGAACGTCCGTGGATGACGTTCCCTTCGGGCGTCCGCGTAATTACGGACCGCAAAGGCCGGTTGACCGGACTGCTCGGCATGAGCGCTCGCACTGTCACGGGCGAACTGCTGTGGGACGGGGGGGCCGTACCCTTCAGCGTCAAGGGCAACGAGCTGCTCGCCTACGCGGGCGGAAGCTTCGAGAGCGTGCTCGATATCGGGCTCGTCTATCCGACTTTCGATTAAGGAGGTTCGTGCGTGATGCATTCCGTTTTGAAAAGCAAAGACATTCAGATTCGCGATCCGTTCGTGCTGCCTTTGGAGGAAGAGGGCAAATACTATTTGTTCGGCAGCACGGATAAAAACATCTGGGGACCGGGAACCGGCTTCGACGCCTATGTCAGCGAAGACCTGGAGCGGTGGGAGGGGCCGCATCCGATATTTCGTCCGCGCGCCGGCTTCTATTCGGATACGAATTTCTGGGCGCCGGAGGTCTATGCGTATGCGGGACGCTATTATATGTTCGCCACTTTCCGGCGCAAGGACAACGGCAGGCTCGGCACGGCCGTGCTCGCATCGGACCGTCCGCTGGGGCCGTTCGAGCCGTTGAGCGCAGGCCCGGTCACGCCTGAAGCTTGGAGTGCGCTGGACGGCAGCCTGTTCGTGGATGACGCGGGCGATCCGTGGATGGTATTCTGCCACGAGTGGCAGCAGATCGGGGACGGGGAAGTGTGCGCGGTTCGGCTGGCCGAGGACCTGTCGCACGCCGTAGGGGAGCCGATCACGCTGTTCCGCGCATCGGAGGCGCCGTGGACGACGCCGTACGAATCGCCTCGCTATCCCGATACGTCGAATTACGTGACCGACGGGCCGTATCTGTTCCGCGGCGAAACCGGGACATTGTATATGCTCTGGGCCAGCTTCATCGACAACACTTATGCCCTCGGCGTCGCCAAGTCGGCTTCGGGCGGCATCCTGGGTCCTTGGATTCATCAGCCCGACGCTCTCTATCGCAATGACGGCGGGCACGGCATGATCTTCCGCATGTTCGACGGACGGACAGCCTTGGCGATTCACGCGCCAAACCGCACGCCCGACGAGCGGCCGCTCCTGATGGAGATCGACGAAACAGACGGCGCGGTTCGTATCGGGAAGCTGCTTTTCGACCGTGACTGATCAGGCGAATAACTTGGGCGCTTACGCATCGGCGGAAGCGTCCTTTTTGATGTAGCAAGCTAGTCATGTCCTCGGCGAAAGGAGTCTCAGGTAGGAACAAAATCGTCTTCGGTCGGAACAGCGATGCGAAAGTAGTCTTAGGTAGAAACAAAATCGTCAACGGTCGGAACATCGGTGCGAAATTAGTCTTAGGTAGAAACAAATTTGTATTCGATCGCAGTACGAGTGCGAAAGTAGTCTCAGATAAGAACAAAATCGTCAACGGTCGGAACATCGGTGAGTCCGGTCGCGAGTCTGGCACTGTTTAGGCAAGTATCCTCATTCCAGCTTCGAGCCTATACCCATTTAACCCACCTTTTAAACTGGTAAATAAATGAAAACGTTCGTTAGAGAAGTCTTGAGCGCCAAAGGCCTTGCTTCTTATTTCCTGCAATACCATGGTACCTTTTTCCCATGGCGCCAAGACGGACTAAGCATTCCGGTTGATGGATCGGATCAGCTCCCTTCCTATAATAGGAAGTGGGACGATTCGACAAAATTCTCCACATCCATCATGGGAGGCGCGGGCATGAACAAGAGACGTTGGGTGGCAAAATTCGTATTGCTCACGATGCTGACTGGCGCGATGCCAGAGGTGGCGGGGGCGGCGGCTCCGCAAGCTTCGGCAGTTGAGATCGTAACGACGGTCAGACTGCGCGAGGCTCCAAGCACAAGCGGGGATTTGATTCGTTATCTCAAGGCCGGGGAGACCGTAAAGCTGCTGCAAGTCGTAAACGCTTACTGGCTTCAGGTACAGGACGCTAGCGGGAACACGGGTTATGTCTCTTCCAATGCCAAATACGTTAAGACGACTGCCGATTCCGCACCTGCAGAGCAGGTAGCTGTCATCCGCGCAGCAGTGAATCTTCGAAAGCAGCCCTCGACCTCCGCAGACAAGATCCGGCTGTTGAAAGCCGGAGAGACAGTCGTCGTGACAGGCGAACCGAATTCCTTTTGGTATGCTGTCCGGGATACAAGCGGCGTAACTGGCTACGTCAGCTCTTCTGAAGAATACATAAGCTTGTCGGGCGGGTCAACGCCAACACCAGCGCCATCGGCCACGCCGACGCCAACGCCGAAGCCAACAGCAGCGCCTACAGCCTCGCCAACGCCAACAGCAGCGCCGACGGCCACGCCGACGCCAACACCGAAGCCAACAGCAGCGCCAATAGCCACGCCAACGCCAACGCCGAAGCCAACAGCAGCGCCAACGGCCACACCAACGCCAACGGCCACACCAACGCCGAAGCCAACGGCTACACCAACACAAACGCCAACGGTCACGCCGACGCCTACTCCGGTGCCAACCACAACACCGGAACAGGTTCAGACGGCGACGATTAAGGCAACGGTCACGCTTCGGGCGAAGCCATCGACATCCGCGGACAAGCTCCGTTTCTTGAAGGCGGGAGAGATCGTCGTCGTGACGGGCAAACCGAACGCGTACTGGTACGCGGTGATTGATGCAAGCGGTGTGTCGGGCTATGTCAGTTCTTCGGACGCCTACATTAGTTTGAATGACGCAGCGCCGACACCAACGCCAACACCAACACCAACGCCGACGCCGACGCCGACGCCAACACCGACACCGACACCAACACCAACGCCGACGCCGACGCCGACGCCAACACCGACACCGACACCAACACCAACGCCGACGCCAACGTCGACACCAACGTCGACACCAACGCCAACGCCGGACTCTACGTCCTCCGACTCGGCCAAAGTCGAAGCTGTCATCGCCGCGGGGCTCAAATACCTCGGTACGCCCTATGAGTTCGGATCGAATCGGAGCACCACCGACACCTTCGATTGCTCCGACTTCGTCCGGCAAGCCTTCAAGGACGGCATCGGTCTCGTGCTTCCGGCTGACTCCCGCAAGCAGGCGGCCTACGTGCTGAACAACGCGAAGGGCGTGACGACCGACTGGCATAACCTTAAGCGCGGGGATATCATGTTCTTCATGAGCTATATCGGCTCTAAACCTTCGCTCTACGATGGCAAGCAGCCGTTCGGGGAGACGGTCACGCACACGGGCATTTATCTGGGAGACGGCCAGATCCTGCAGACGTACTCCGTACAATCCGGCGGCGTGCGCATCGACAGCATCGCGGGCAAGCACTGGGAATACCGCTTCTTGTTCGGCGGCAGCGCGCTTTGAACGGAATCCCGCCGGCACTCCCGGCGAGCGCAAACTAAAAACTCGGCCTGTCGTCCGGAAGGGACGGCAAGCCGAGTTTTTTAATGCCTTTTATTCCGCCGCGGGCGCGACATCCTCCAGCAGCAAGGTCAGAATCGCCTCCGCGCACTTGGCCGGATTGTACTCCGCATTGCGCAGCGCCAGAAGCGTCCCCCGGTGCTGATCCGAAGCGTAAGGCTCCTGGATGAGCCGGAACCAGCGGTCGATCGTCTCCGTCGACGTCAGCGGCTCGCCGAAGCCGTGGGTGACGAAGTACTCGAGATTCTCCTCTTCCTGCCCCGGGATAGGCTCGTAGAAGAGCATCGGAATGCCCTTCGCCATGCCTTCGGTGCAAGTCATTCCGCCCGGCTTCGTGACGAGCAGGTCGGATACGTCCATCAGCTTGCTCACTTCCTTGGTGAAGCCGAGCACCTTGATGTTCTTGTGCTGGAACCGGGGCTCCGCCATGAGCTTTTCCCTGGCCTTGTCGTTGCTGCCCATGCATAGAATGAGCTGCACGCGGTCTGCGAAGGAGGTCATGTATTCGACCATTTCCTCTTCGGCCATGAGTCCCCAACCGCCGCCCATGACGAGCACCGTCGGCATGTCGGTCAGCTGGAACTGGGACAAGATCTCCGCGCGGTCGTGCGGATGCCAGAAGTTCGGATGGACCGGGATGCCGGTGACCACCACCTGTCCGGGCGCCACGCCTTGCGAGATCAAGCGGCTCCGCACGGTCGGAGAGCTGACCAGATAAGCGGTGACCTCCGGATTGGTCCACGTGGCGTGCGCATCGTAATCCGTGATCAATGTATAAAGCGGCACGTCGAGGCCAAGACGCTTGAGCCGGCTGACGACCGCGTTGGGAAAGGGATGCGTGCAGACGATCATATCTGGCTTGAGCTGCCGCACGACATCCGAGACATGATTGTAGAACAGGCGATGAAGCGCGAAGCGGGTCAGCCGGTTCAAGGACTTATGATAGTGGCCGCGATAGATCTTGCCGACCAATTTGGGCTGCTTGCTGACGGTCTTGCGGTAGGCGGACAGAATAAGCGGTCCGATGACGGGGTTAAGGAATGTCCCCAGCTCGATGACCCGCGTCTGCACGCGCGGCGACAATTGCCGAAGCCCTACGGATAAGGCGTATGCCGCCTGCGTATGTCCGGTGCCGAAGCCTTCGGAAAGCAGTAGAATTCGTTTTTTGCGCATCGGAAGAGATCCCCCACTTTACCTACTACCATATTACGCGATATGGAAGCTCCCGTACAAGTCCGACGTCGGATAACGTTTACAATCTTTATGCGGTTAGGCAGAAACCGGAATCGCATCATGCATTCCGGCCGCCTCTCCTGTACAATGGTGGCAATACGCGAACAGGAGGCTGGTCATATGCTGGACGTCGGTCAGATCGTCAAGGCGAATCACAAGACGGGACAATATATAGGAAAGGTCATCTCGGAAGACGGGCGGCGCGTGCTGGTCGAGATCATGGCGGTGCTGCGGCATCCGGAGCAGGGGGACCTTCATAGCGCCTACGATCCGGACGTGCCGCTCTTTCATGAGCGCAGGGCGTCGGCCGAACGGGAGAAAGTATGGGTCATGCTGCGCGACGCGTCGCCCTATGCCGGCGAGGTGCCGCCTTACAAGCAATCCCTGGCTGCCGCTTGGGAGGCGGAGAAACAGCGGCTCGACCGCATGCGCCGCTGGGCGGAGCAGGCTTTAAGCTGTATGGATACGCTAGGCGTCGATTATGGTTTTGCAGTAAAGGATTGATTCGGCGGTCGAAGTGTGATATTCTTCACCTTAGAACGAATTGACCGAATTGTTATTTTGGTCACTTTACAGGAACTTAAGCGGGAAAGGGGGCGGCGGAGTGGAGACGACAACCGAGCGCAAGCCGACGGACCGGCGCAAGCAAGTGCTCGAAGCGGCATCGCGCTCGTTTGCCGCGTTCGGCTACAAGGCGACGACGATGGATCAGGTGGCGAAGGCCGCAGGCGTCGGAAAGGGAACGATCTATACCTTTTTCGCCAACAAGGAGGAGCTGTTCGAGCAGATCGTGAAGGATCTGATCGCCGAGCTCAAGGATGTCGCCGAGCGGACGCTCGATCCCGCGCTTCCGTTTGCCGACAATCTGCTGCGCATTCTCCAGCAGGTGCTTGCCTACCGCGATCGCCACGGCCTGATCGTCAAGCTGTCGCAGGAAGTCAAGGAATTCGGCACCCCGATGGCGACCGGGGGGCTCGAAGCCGTCGAACGTTCGATCATCTCTTATATCGCCGGTCACGTATCGAACGCGATAGCCAAGGGAGAGATTCGGGAGTCGGATCCGGTTCTGACGGCGTACATGATGCTGAAAATGTATCTCGCGCTGACCGCCGAAGGCGGGCATCTGCACGAGCCGCTGGATACGGATCAGGTGCTTGCGAGTTTCCGTTTTTATTGTCTGGAAGGATTGGCGGTCGGGTGATCGCCTCTTTTTTCGGCCAGTAATGACCAAATGAGGTTTTTAGTCACTTTGTAAATATGTAAGGGAGAGAATGGAATGAATAAATTGAAGGCAGCCGGTGGCGTCATATCCGGCGAATTCCGCAGATTGACGGCCAGCAAGATGGCCATGATCTCGATACTGGGGCTGGCGTTGATTCCGCTGATGTACAGCGGCATGCTCATCGGCGCTTTTTGGGACCCGTACGGCAAGCTGGATAAGATGCCGGTCGCCGTCGTCAACGAGGACAAAGGCGCGGAACTGAACGGCGAAAAGCTGGCGGTCGGCAGCGACCTGGTCGATGAGCTCAAGAAAAACGCCGATTTCAAATGGGTGTTCACGGACGAGAAGGATGCCATGGATGGCATCAAGAACCACCGTTACTCGCTGGCGTTCGTCGTGCCGGAGGATTTCTCCGCCAAGACGGCGACGCTGCAGGATGAGGCGCCACAGCAAGCGAACGTTCAATATTACGTCGATGACGGCTGGAATTACCTGACGAGCCGGATCGGCGAGTCGGCCGCGGACAAACTCAAGACCGACGTCAGCCGCGAAGTGACGAAGGCGTATGCGAAGGCGACGCTGGAATCCGTCGGCGAAGCGGCGAACGGATTTGGCGAAGCCGCTGACGGCGCGACCAAGCTCGCCGACGGCGCCAAGGATGCGGCGGGCGGCGCCAAGACGCTGCACGACAATCTGGCGAAGCTGGCGGACGGCACGATCAAGCTGCAGCAAGGTTTCGGCAAGCTGGCGGATGGCGCGGCGAGCCTGACGAGCGGTGCGGGGACGCTTGCGAGCGGCTCCGCGAAGCTGGACAGCGGCCTGAAGCAGCTGGCCGCGGGCCAAGGCAAGCTGGCAAGCGGCGCGGCGCAGGCCGACGCGGCGGCGGGCAAGCTGGCTGCAGGCGCCGGACAGCTGGCGGACAGCGCCGCCAAGCTTGAGGCGGGCGCGGGCCAGGCGAAGGCCGGCACGGCGCAGGTCGCGGATGGCGCTTCGCAGCTGGCTGCCGGCCTGAAGCAATACGCGGCGGCGCATCCGGACGACGAAGCGCTGCAGAAGCTCGTCGCGGCCTCGCAGGGCGTGGCGGACGGAGCGGGACGGGCGCAGCAGGGCGTCGCCACGGTCGCCGAAGGAGCGGCGCAGCTGTCCGCCGGCCAGAAGCAGCTGGCAGGCGGAGCGACGCAGCTGCACGCCGGCACGACGTCGCTGCGGCAGGGGCTGGGCCAGTTCGGCGCGAAGCTGAACGAGGCGGAAGCGGGTGCTGCGCAGCTGGCGGCGGGCGCAGGCAAGCTGGCTGCCGGCGCGGGAACGCTCGCGAGCGGCATCGAGAGCGCGGGCTCCGGCGCGGGCACGGTGAAGAGCGGGGCGACGCAGCTGGCGGACGGTTCCGCGTCGCTCCAGAACGGACTGAAGAAGCTCGAAGACGGATCGAGCGAGCTCGGCTCCAAGCTGCAGGATGCATCCAAGGAAGCGGGAAGCGTCAAGAGCGGGGACAGCCAGACGGAGATGTTCGCCGATCCAATCGCGATCTCCGAGCACAAGCTGACGGACGTGCCGAACTACGGCACGGGTATGGCGCCTTACTTCCTGGCGCTCGGTCTGTACGTCGGCGTACTGATGTCCACCGTCATCCTGCCGCTACGGGATGCGGCGGGCAAAGTGAAGAGCGGCTGGAGCTGGTACTTCTCGAAGCTGCTGCTGTTCGCGCCGGTCGTGCTGCTGCAGGTAGCGCTGGCCGATACGGTGCTCTTATACGGGATCGGGCTGAAGGTGCCGGATGTCGCGGCCTTTTACGGGATCAGCGCGGTCATCGCCTTGACGTATATGACGATCGTTCAATTCCTCGTGTCGCTGGCCGATACGGTCGGCCGCTTTGTGGCCGTCGTGCTGCTCACGCTGCAGCTGGCTGCGAGCGAAGGCACGTATCCGAAGGAGCTGCTGCCGCATTGGCTCCAAGTCATCGGTGACTGGATGCCGATGACGCACGCGATCGAGGCGCTCCGGCTTGCGCTGGCCGGGCGCTCAGCCTCGCTGATCGGGGAGCAATTGCTCGACCTGGCCGTCTTCGCGGTTATCTTTATCGCGCTCACGCTCGGACTGTTCGCGATCCGGACGCGCAAGATCAAGCAGGTTCAAACAGACCTGGGCACACTGCAGGCCTAACATTCCGGTTCATTCACAGCGGGGATGCAGCAAACCCGGCACCCGATTCATTTGCAGCCGGGCACGCTGCAAGCCTAATACCAGTTGCATACGGAGTTGGGCCATCCAAGCCTGATCCCTCAAGAGCGATATCCGCGCCTTCAATGTGCGGGTATCGCTCTTTCTATACACGAAAATCGCGATTCGATGGGCGCCGAGCCTAGCCAAGCACTCGATTTTGTTTTAAAATTTACCAGAAAGCGATCATACGTTCTTTTTTTTGCTGGTTGAGCCGATGCATGGCGCAATCCATACAGAAGCGGCAACCATAACTCGCAGGAGGCGGCTATGGACATATTGCGGATCACGAAGACGCAAGCCAGGCGATTTTTGCTTCGGTATCACGGGCTCAGCGGCGGCTTTCAATTTCGGGGCAAAGAAGGCGTCATGGACTTTATCCGGCGGGTGGGCTGCATTCAATACGATCCGCTGAATGTGGTAGGCACGAATCCGGAGCTTGTGCTGCGCTCGAGGGTCGAGGATTTCAGTAGTGGCATGCTCACCGAGCTGCTCTATCAAGACAGGCGGCTCGTCGACTACTGGGACAAGTGCATGTCGATTTTCCCGGCGTCGGATTGGCCTTTTTTTGCGCGGCAGCGCAGACATTATGGGGCTTGGAGCCGCGCGAACGAAGCCGTCGTCGAGCGGGTCCGGGGCGAGGTCCAACGCAGGGGCGTACTCTGCTCGGGCGACCTGGAGGGCAGCGAGAAGGTCGATTGGGCGTGGGGGCCGACCCGCTTGTCCCGAGCGGCGCTGGAAGGCATGTACCACGCGGGGCTGCTCGGCGTTCATCACAAGTCGCGCACCCGCAAATATTACGATCTGACCGAGCGGTTATTACCCGAAGCTTACCTGACGCAGCCCGACCCCTTCGGTACGGATGCGCAGTATCACGACTGGTTCGTGCTCAGGCGCATCGGCAGCGTAGGCCTCCTATGGAACCGGCCGAGCGACGCTTGGCTGGGCATCCGCGATTTGAAGAGCCGGGAACGCGGCGAGTCGTTCGCCCGTTTGGCGGACGAGGGCAGGATCGTCGGCATCGAAGTCGAGGGCATGGCGCATAAGCTGTTCATGAGGAGCGAAGACCGAACGATCCTGGCGGAAGCCATGTCGGACGAGTCCCCCAATGAACGCGCGAGCGTCATCGCGCCGCTGGACAATCTCATATGGGACCGGACGCTGATCAGCGAACTCTTCGGCTTCGACTACCGCTGGGAAGTCTACAAGCCTGCAGCGCTGAGGCAATACGGATATTATGTGCTGCCTGTCGTGTACGGGGATCGGTTCGTCGCACGTTTCGACCCGGTGAAGTCCAGCAAGAATACGCCCCTTGCTTATCATGGATGGTGGTGGGAGGCGGACGTGGACGCGGAAGACCGCCGGATGACAGAGAGCATTCGAATCGCGCTGGAAAGGTTTACGTTGCAAATGAACGCCAAGTAGAAGGCTGCGGCGACCGCTTCAAACGCACTGACGGCGGCGCCAAGTCTTCGATTAAACTTGCATGGGACATGATGTCGCGAGGCTGCGATCCGGCCTTATTTTGCGACTAATGTCCCTATTTTTCCTGCTTTTATTCACTTCTGAGGCGATCTGTCCGTTAATGAAGGTAAGGTCTGTACATTTTTGCCAATACCGCATTACAAGATTAGGAGGAACGAACACAAGATGATGATGACCACAAGACCGTCGCAAAGCCGGATCGGAAAAATGGGCCGGTTGACGGCGGCGCTTTTGGCCGTGCTGCTGATGTCGGGACTACTCGGTTCCATGGGGGCTGCATGGGCGGCCGTAACCGTGACTTCCGTGAAGCTGGACGAGCTGAGTCCGACCGAAAAGACGATCTACGTCGAAGACGGATCGCTAAGCCTCATGCTGTGGGCGACAAGCACGGACAGCTCGACGAGCGGAACTACGACGACCAATGTGACGAACGACGCGACATGGGTATCCTCCAACAACGCCGTCACTGTATCGAAGGGCGTCGTCACGGCGACCGGCGAGGCGAATAACGTCGTCATCACCGGCAAATACCAGGGCTATTCGGCCAGCGTGACGCTGACGGCCAAGTATCGTTATTCGGAGTTGAAGCTGTTTAAGAAGGGTGAGACTTCCGCTGCGCCGGACAAGCTGGACGTCAAGCTCGGCGAAGAGATCTCGCTTGATGCGAAGGGCGTAAACGGAAGTGATCTTGTTCCGATTACCGACAAGGCAACCTGGACATCGTCGGATGCGTCCATTGTAAGCGTCAGCGCCGGCGTGTTGACAATTAACGCGGCCGGCAAGGCGACGATTACGGCGAAATATCAAGGCCGGACCGACACGATCGCCCTGACGGTGGCCTCACCTTATAAGTCCATGTCGATCGCGAACAAGGACGGCGTTAAAGGTCCCTTCGAGATGCAAGTAGGCGAAGGCGTCAAGGAGCTCGCCGCGACCGTGCAGCCGGTATCGAGCTCGAGCGGCGCGGTAACCGATAAGGCGACCTGGAAGAGCAGTAACGAGGCCGTCGCTACGGTAAGCGAGGACGGCAAAGTGACGGCAGTAGCGCCGGGAACCGCGACGATCACAGCTTCCTATCTCGGCGTGAGCGCCACGGCGACCGTCGCCGTTCGCACGCCGTTCGAAGCGATCGTGTTCGCGCCGGCAACGGCCCAGCACTTGTCGATGTCAGACGGGGCCGTGACGATTACGGCGAAGGCGATCAATGGCGCCGACACGGACATTAAACTGGAAGGCGCCCAGTGGGAATCCACGAACCTGAACGTCATCTCGGTCAGCGGCAGCGGCGCCACTGCGACCGTAACACCGCGGGGCAAGGGGACTGCTACGGTTAAGCTCACGTACAAGAGCGCGGTCAAGGAGCTGTCCGTGACCGTCTATCCGACGGTGAGCAAGATCGAGCTTGCGAAGGACAAGCTGGACGTCTACGTGGACGACAGCGGCGATCTTCCGCAGGTTAAGGGAACGGCGCTTGACGAAACGACGACCGACGTAAGCAAGCTTGCGAAGTGGACGTCCTCCGACAGTACGGTCGTCAGCATCGATGCCGACGGCAAGTGGAACGCGCTTAAGACTGGAAAAGCGACGTTGACCGCGACCGTATCCAACGGGGCCGGCGCGACTCAAACGGCGACGCTGCAGATCACGGTCACGAAGAAGGTTCTCACGCTGCTTCCCGAATCCGACAACATCAGCCTGATCATCGGCCAGACGGTCAGCCTGCCGAAGGTCACCGCTGTCTATGAGGACGGCGAAGAATCGGGCGATATCAGCACCGATATCGAATGGAAGTCCGCATCCACCAGCCTGCTCGTCAAGGATGCGTCCTTGAAGGGATTGCTGGCGGTCAAGACGACGCTGACCGGCACTTATCTGAACAAGACGGTGAAGCTGAACGTCACCGTCGAAGAAGAATATACGAGCTATACGATCGAGCCGTCCGCCCTGTCGCTCACGCTGAACAAATCGCAGAGCGTCAAGGTGACCGGCAAGACCAAGTCCGGTAAGCTCATCAACTTAAGCTCGCGTCTCTCCTGGACGTCCGCCGATGAGTCGATCGTTACCGTGAAGGGCAGCTCCGCGAAGTCCCTTGCCGAGGGCACGACGAAGCTGACCGCGACGTATCAGGGCAAGACGCTGACGGTGCCGGTCACCGTTAAGGCGAAGCTCACGAAGCTGACGGTCTCGGATTCGTCGCTCGATCTGGCTGTAGGCGCCTCGGATTCGGTGAAGGTGATCGCGGTCTACGAGAACGGCAGAACGCTTGACGTCACGGCCTTCTCTGCATGGACGGCTTCCTCCACCAAGGTCGCGAGCGTGTCCGCTGGCGTCATCAAGGCAGTCGGCAAAGGCAGCGTAACGATCAAGGCCGCCTACGGCGGTAAGACCGTCAACGTGCGCGTCAAAGTAAAGTAAGCCTCGGCATGCCGAAGGCCGCCTCCCGTCTATTACACGCGGGAGGCGGTCTTTTATTTGCCTGGCAGTACGGGATCATCCAAGCGGCCCAGGAACGTGCACGGCGGTTCACATGCGCTAAACGGCGCGTGTATGAGCAAGAGGCACGCGGATCTGCATAAGGTCGCCGCGGGAGTGCCATGCTGAAAGGCAAAGGGGCGGAAGCGACAATTCCGGCAAATTCAATAAAGGGATGCCGCCCTTCCCGCCCGCTTGGTTGCAGGCATTGCTGCTATACGGTCGCCGAACGGCTGCAAGCGCAAAAAAGTCCGCGATCGTCGCGGACTTCTTCTAATAAGGAAGATTTCTAAAAAGGAAGAATCAGGCGTTTATGAATGCAGTATGCAGCTTGGCTTGGTAGACGACCTGGTAGTCCAGTCCTCCGGTAATCGCGGCTAGCGGCACGTAGGTTTTGCTGTCTTTGCCGATCTTCTGCAAGTAAGCGGGAACGTTCAGCGTCTGGGCAACGCCATTGACGACGATTGTCTTGGAGCCGATCGCGAGCTTGACTTCGCGGCCGTTCTGCTTGAACGTGGCGGTCTTGGTCTTGTTATCCCACGTGAGCTCGGCGCCGGTCGCGGACGCGACGTCGCTCAGGGCGAGGAACGTCGTGTTGCTCTTCAGTTGAGGCTTATTCGTCGTCGAGAGCAGCTTGCCTTTGATATAGACGGCCGGTGCGGGATTCGCGTTCTTGTCGGAAGGCGCGACCTCGGTATATTCGGGCCAGATCGGCGCGGCGAACGCTCTCGCGAAGGCCTCGTAGCCGGCTTGCGTCGGATGAATGTCATTTTCTCCGAAAAGAGGGGCGAAATGCGTGTACTGCGCTTCCTTGCCCAGGAAGGCACTGCCGACATGGACGACATTCACGGGAATGCCTTCCGCCGCAAGACTCGTCTGCATCGCGTCCAGCTTGGCGGTCAGCTTGTCGAGGGAGGCGTTCAATGCCATGTACAGCGTTTCCCCGACGATCTTGGATACGGGCGAATACTGATCGGCGACTTCGATCCGCGCCTGGGGCGCGAGCTGATGAATCGTGCGTATGTTCTCTTGCAATAATTCTGCATAATTATTCAATTTTTCGTCGAAGGCGGTATTGAAGGCGGTCATGGCATCGGCATCCGTCTTGCCTACGAGGCTGCGGACCAGCGCGGCAAAATCGTTGCCGCCGATCGTAAGCGTGACGAGGTCGGCGTCGGCCAGACTGTCCCGAATCCTTGGCGCGCTGGCGGCGACCGCGTCCGCCTGGGCCTTGGCGGCCTCGGTGTAAGCGGAGAAATCCTGCAGATCGTCGGCCTTCAGCTTCAGTCCCGCCGTCGCGCCTTCGAGCAGCTTGGCGAGTCCGGCGTTTTGCAGGCCGAGCGCCCCGTAATTGTCAAGCTGCGCGCGGCCGTGCAGCAGCGCATTGACATATAACCGGTCCGCATAGCCGTAAACGTCCGCGGCGCGCGTGACGCCCGGCTCGTAGCCCAAGGTGACCGAGTCGCCGAGCGCTACGATTCGGAATACGTCGGAAGCGGCGGCTTTCGCCTGCGGGGCATCTGTGCCTGCGGCAGACGCGGCCATGGGCAGGGCGCCCAAGGTAAGACTGAACAGCAGAGCCGCGGAGCGGCGCCGTACGTACATCGACATTTCGATTTCTCCTCTCGAAGACGGGCTGCGGGATCAGCCAAACATTGATTATCGCCTTCATAAAAATATTAAATTGCCATGTTCGACACGGTAATGATAAAATAGCATAACAATAAAAAGGTATATTTATAAGTTTTACACGAATTTTCGAAGCAAATCCCGAACGATTTCCCGTTACCTCGCCGTTTTCCTTCGATTATTCGGGCGTTCATGCGTGCCAATAATATTGTAGCAGATCCTATTATTCCGCGCCGCATGCCGCCTGCCGTTCACCGATCTTTTTTTGGCCGGCAGGACGCCGTCGAACCGTTGGCTCTCGACACCCCATTTTTCCTATAGAAAGGTTGCGCTTCAGCATGACACAATTCGTGAACGGATTGCCCCCGAAGCAGGGGTTGTACGACCCGCAATATGAGCGGGATGCCTGCGGCATGGGATTCGTCGCCCATATCAAAGGCCGGAAGTCGCATGAGATCGTCGAGCAAGCCCTGAGTCTGCTGATCAACATGGAGCATCGCGGCGGCCAAGGCGCCGAGCCGAACTCCGGGGACGGGGCGGGCATTCTACTGCAGATCCCGCACGATTTCTTCGCGCGCGAGACCGGATCGCTCGGCTTCGAGCTTCCTGAAGCGGGACAATATGCGGTAGGCATGGTGTTCCTGACGCAGGACGACGCCCGCCGCGCCGAACATGAGGCGCTGCTCGAAGGCATCGCCGCAGAAGAAGGCCTCTCCGTGCTGGGCTGGCGTACGGTTCCGACCGACGACAGCACGCTCGGCATCTCCGCCAAGCGCGTCAAGCCTTTCGTGCGCCAGGTGTTCGTCGCACGTCCGGCGCCGCTCGCGGACGATCTCGCCTACGAGCGCAAGCTGTACGTGCTGCGCAAGCGCGCGGAGAAGGCGATCCGCTACTCCGGCATTCCGGACGGCGAGATCTTCTACGTACCGAGCTTGTCTTCCAAGAAAATCATCTACAAAGGCATGCTCACGACGGAGCAGGTCGGGCATTTCTATACGGAGCTTCACGATCCGGCGCTCGTATCGGCGATCGCGCTCGTGCACTCCCGTTTCTCGACGAACACGTTCCCGAGCTGGGAGCGCGCGCATCCGTTCCATTATCTGATCCACAACGGGGAGATCAACACCCTGCGCGGCAACGAGAACTGGATGCACGCCCGCCAGACGCTGTTCGAATCCGAGCTGTTCGGCGACGACCTCGAGAAGGTGAAGCCGGTCATCAATCATGACGGCTCCGATACCGGCAAGTTCGACAACACGTTCGAGTTCATGTACCTCGCCGGCCGTCCGCTCGCGCACTGCGCGATGATGATGGTGCCGGAGCCGTGGCAGAACGACGATCAAATGGACGATGACAAGCGCGCCTTCTACGAATACCACAGCACCTTGATGGAGCCGTGGGACGGTCCGGCCGCGATGGGCTTCACCGACGGCGTTCAGATCGGCGCGATCCTCGATCGCAACGGTCTGCGCCCTGCCCGCTACTGCGTGACCAAGGACGACATCATCATCATGGCCTCCGAAGCCGGCGTCATCGAGATCCCGCAGGAGGAGATCGTGCTGAAGGACCGGCTGCGCCCGGGCCGGATGCTGATGGTCGATACGAAGGAAGGCCGGATCATCGCCGACGAGGAACTGAAGAAGGCGATCGTATCCGAGCATCCGTACCGCGAATGGCTGAACGAGCACCTCGTCGACCTCGAGGAGCTGCCCGAGGCGCTCGAGCTGCCCGAGCTCGACCACGCTACGGTACAGCAGCGCCAGCAGGCGTTCGGCTATTCGTTCGAGGACGTGCGCAAGATCATCGAGCCGATGGCGACCGCAGGCGTCGAACCGCTGGCATCGATGGGTTACGACGCGCCGCTCGCCGTGCTGTCCGACCGTCCGCAGCGTCTTTTCAACTACTTCAAGCAGTTGTTCGCGCAGGTGACGAACCCGCCGATCGACGCGATCCGCGAAGAGATCGTCACGTCCACCTACACGACGGTAGGTCCGGAGCGCAATCTGCTGAATCCGGAGCCGGAGAGCTGCCGTCATATTCGTCTCGTATCGCCGATCCTGTCCAACGAGGACTTTGCGAAGCTTCGCCACGTCCACCGTCCTGGCTTCAAGTCGATCACGCTGCCGATCTACTTCCCGGCAAGCGAGGGCGAAGCGGGCCTGAAGCAGGCGCTCGACGACCTTTGCGCCGCGGTGGACCGCGTCATGAAGCACGGCCACAATATTCTGATCCTGTCCGACCGCGGCATCGACGCGGAAAATGCGGCGATTCCTTCGCTGCTCGCGGTATCGACGGTACATCACCATCTGATCCGCCAAGGCACGCGGACCAAGGTCAGCATCCTGCTCGAGTCAGGCGAACCGCGCGAGGTGCATCACTTCGCGCTGCTGATCGGCTACGGCGTCAGCGCGGTCAACCCGTACCTGGCGTTCGAGACGCTCGACGACCTGATCCGTCAGGGCATGATGCGCAATATCTCGCACGAGAAGGCCGTCAAGAACTACCTGAAGGCTGCAAACAAAGGCGTCGTCAAGGTGCTCTCCAAGATGGGCATCTCGACGATCCAGTCGTACCGCGGCGCGCAGATCTTCGAAGCGATCGGCCTGCGCGGCGATCTCATCGACAACTACTTCACGTGGACCCCGTCCCGGATCGGCGGCGTCGGTCTCGAGACGATCGCGAGCGACACGCTGAAGGCTCATGCCCGAGCATTCGCGACCCAGGAGGGCGCGGAGCACGAGCTGGACTCCGGCGGCGATTACCAGTGGCGCAAAGACGGCGAGGATCACCTTTTCAATCCGAAGACGATCCATACGCTGCAGATGGCGACCCGTTCCAACGATTACAATCTGTATAAAAAGTTCTCCGCGCTCGTCCAAGGCGAGTACGAGGAGATTCGTACGCTGCGCTCGCTGCTCGACTTCAAGTTCGACCAACCGCCCGTGCCGATCGAGGAGGTAGAGCCGGCCGAGTCGATCTTCAAGCGGTTCAAGTCCGGCGCCATGTCGTTCGGTTCGATCTCGAAGGAAGCGCACGAATCGCTGGCAATCGCCATGAACCGCATCGGCGGCAAGTCCAATTCGGGCGAAGGCGGCGAAGATCCGGCGCGCTTCATCCCGGACGCGAACGGCGATTCCCGCCGCAGCGCGATCAAGCAGGTCGCTTCGGGCCGCTTCGGCGTCACGAGCTACTACCTGTCCAACGCCGACGAGATTCAGATCAAGATGGCGCAAGGCGCGAAGCCGGGCGAAGGCGGACAGCTCATGGGCCGCAAGGTGTATCCGTGGGTCGCCGAAGTTCGCGGCACGACGCCGGGCGTCGGCCTGATCTCGCCGCCGCCGCACCATGACATCTATTCGATCGAGGATCTGGCGGAGCTGATCCACGACCTGAAGAATGCCAACCCGAAGGCGCGTATCAACGTCAAGCTCGTCTCCGAAGTCGGCGTCGGCACGATTGCTGCGGGCGTCGCCAAGGGACGCGCGGACGTCATCCTCGTCAGCGGCTATGACGGCGGAACCGGCGCGTCGCCGATCGGCTCGATCCGGCACGCGGGCCTGCCGTGGGAGCTCGGCCTGGCCGAGACGCATCAGACGCTGATCCTGAACAACCTGCGCGACCGCGTCGTCGTGGAGACGGACGGCAAGATGATGACGGGCCGCGATATCGCGATCGCCGCACTGCTCGGGGCCGAAGAATACGGATTCTCGACCGCGCCGCTCGTCGTCCTGGGCTGCATCATGATGCGCGTATGCCAGCTCGACACCTGCCCGGTCGGCGTCGCGACGCAGAACCCCGAGCTTCGCAAGAAGTTCATGGGCGATCCGGAGTACGTCGTCAACTACATGCGCTTCCTCGCCGAAGAGCTTCGCGAGATTATGGCGCAGCTGGGCTTCCGCACCATCGAAGAGATGGTCGGCCGTACCGATCGTCTCGACACGAAGAAGGCGGTCTCGCACTTCAAGGCGAAGGGCGTGGACCTGACCGATCTGCTGTATATGCCGGAGCTGCCCGAAGGCTCGTTCCGCTTCAACCGCAAATCGCAGAACCACGGCCTCGAGGAGTCGCTCGACATGCAGCAGCTGCTGCAGGCTGCGCTGCCTGCGATCGAGAGCGGCGAGCGCGTGCGCGGCACGTTCCCGATCAAGAACACGAACCGCGTCGTCGGCACGATCGTCGGGCATGAAGTGACGAGCCGTCACGGCAAGGCCGGTCTGCCCGAAGACACGATTGCGTTCCACTTCGTAGGCACGGCTGGACAGAGCTTCGGCGCCTTCATTCCGAAGGGTATGACGCTGACGCTCGAAGGCGACGCCAACGACTACATCGGCAAGGGACTATCGGGCGGCAAGCTCGCCGTATTCCCGTCGCAATCCGCGACCTTCAAGGCCGAGGACAACATCATCGCCGGCAATACCGCGCTGTATGGCGCCACGAGCGGCGAGGCGTACATCCGCGGCGTCGCGGGCGAGCGGTTCGCGGTCCGCAACAGCGGCGCGAACGTCGTCGTCGAGGGCGTGGGCGACCACGGCTGCGAATATATGACGGGCGGTCGCGTCGTCATTCTCGGCCGCACGGGCCGCAACTTCGCGGCGGGTATGTCCGGCGGCATCGCATACGTCGTCGACTGGAACGGCGACTTCGTGAAGCGTTGCAACTTCGAGATGGTCAGCCTCGAGCTGCTTGAGGACGAGCGCGAGATCGCCGAGGTACGCGGCCTGATCGAGAACCATGTCCGTTATACGGACAGCGAGCTCGGCGAGCGGGTACTCAGCGATTGGGAGGCTGTGCTGCCGAAGATCGTGAAGGTCATTCCGAAGGACTACAAGCGGATGATGGAGCAGATCGAGAAGGTGAAGGCACAAGGACTGAGCGGCGAGCAAGCGCTGCTGGCAGCCTTTGAAGCCAATATGCGCGATCTGTCGCGTGTCGGCGGCAACTGACGATTTTCGCGCCGTGACGACATCGTCCACCGCGGCAAATTTGGCGAATCGACAGGATGAAGTGTTGAAAATAGGCGTTTATCGTGTAATCGTACGGGACGAAGCGGGGAAAATTCCGCTTCGTCCCGTTTCTTTTTTATACCGGAAGAAGGATAAAAATGCATGCATTCAACCGTCTTCCCGTCTTTTCCGGGAGAAGCCGTCTATGACCGAAAACCCGCATAAATACTGGATTTAGCGACCAATTACTCAGATAATAGGGAGGTTTGCTTTGCGCGAATAGAGTAACGAGTTGGAGAAGGTAGTACGACTCGGGTAGGATGCGAGGGCATTTTTCAGTTGTCGACTCGACATGGCGATAAAAAAAAATCGCCGACATACATTACTCGACACCCTCTGCATTCCTTGTCCATTATAATAAGGATTAGTTGAATTAGGTTTTACTTTCCAGAGAGAGGGTTTTGGTGCTGAGATGGAGAGAGATCCGCGCTTAGAATCAACCGGGGAGCAAAAGCCTATCGAGATCAACATACATACGATACTCACCCAGCTTGGAATCGATATAAAGAAATGGGAGGCGTATGAAGAAAGGGAAAAGTTCAAAACAGGGAGCGGTCAAAGCAACAAAGATTAGAATGGAAGTCAAACGAATCCCCTCATCATTTAGATGATGAGGGGATTCGTTTGCGTAAAATGTTAATTCAACGATCTCTCTGCGCGGATAAATGCGATGAAGCGTTTCGCTTCTTCAACCGATAACTTTTTACCGTCAACCGTAAGAGCGAATGTCTCCAGCAATTGGTCCAGATCGGAAAGTTCCAACTGATCCGAAAATTTTTGCACGTCTGCGTCCAGTGTCATATTCGGATTATGTGTTCTTCCCACAAGATAATCAATGGATACATTAAAAAGATCGGCCAATTTTGTTAGCATTTCTGAATCGGGCTCGCGACGGTTCTTTTCATAATGGGAGAGTGCGGCCCTTGTTATGCCGAGGGAAGAGGATAGCTGTTCTTGCGTCCATCCGGATTGATCGCGAAGATAAGCAATTCGATTTCCGATTTTCATCATAATCTCCCCCTTCTATCATCGTGGATACTCAATTTCATGATAATCCTTTGACGATACGTGCGCACTAATTGATACAAATCGTCGCAAAATTTCACTCCTCGATTATTAATACGCTTTATATCATCTCGATATTCGAATGCGTTTTCTTAGCAGATTATCGCTTATCTTGAAATCAAGCTTGTCTATAGAATCGCCAATTTATGAATTAAATATACGAAAAGTAGCTATTTTGTCGTGAAAATAATGAAAATCATTGACAATGATACATATTGTATCTTAGTATGTTCGATATAAAGCAATCTTTCTAGAGACAATCAGGACAAAGAATACCTTAACGAGTGTACAAAAGGTTTGGTTCAACAATCTAGGCAGGTTCTACATAACATCGGTTACATTCGGCATTTGCCAGAGGCAACGTGAATATGCCAAATATAGAAACGGGAGTGAGTGGCATGGAAAAAAAGGTTCGTAAAGCAATCATACCCGCCGCCGGAATGGGGACGAGATTTTTACCGGCGACAAAAGCGATGCCGAAGGAAATGCTACCGATCATTGACAAGCCTACCATTCAGTACATTGTAGAAGAGGCGATCGAAGCGGGCATCGAGGATATTATTATCGTCACGGGAAAAGGAAAACGCGCGATCGAAGACCACTTCGACAATGCTTTCGAGTTGGAGCACATGCTGATGCAAAAGGGAAAAACCAGCCTGCTCGATGAAGTGTTGAAATCGTCGAAGGTCGTGATACATTATATACGCCAAAAAGAAGCAAAGGGGCTCGGCCATGCCGTATGGTGCGCGCGCCGATTTATTGGCGACGAACCGTTCGCTGTGCTACTCGGCGACGACATCGTCAAGTCGGATATACCTTGTACCCGTCAACTCATTCAGCAATTCGAAAAGCTCGGCCGGTCGGTCATTGGCGTCCAAGGCGTGCCGATCGATCAAACGTCCAGATATGGGATCGTGGATCCCCTTTTAGCAGACGGCAGGCTTTATCAAGTGAATAGGTTCGTCGAGAAACCTCCCCTGGGTCAGGCGCCTTCGAACCTAGCGATTCTGGGGCGCTACGTATTGACTCCGGATATCTTCGAATATCTTGAGCAGCAGGAAATCGGTGCCGGAGGGGAAGTGCAATTGACGGACGCCATTGAAAAACTAAATCGAGATCATGGCGTATTTGCTTACGAATTCGAAGGTACTCGTTACGATGTAGGCGAAAAGCTAGGTTTCATACTTACAACGCTCGACTACGCCATTTACAATCCAGAACTCAGACTCCCTCTGCTGTCCGCAATGGAAGAAATCCTCGAACGCGAAAAGAAGGGACAGTTGTTGCTCTCCCGAGACTAAGTGTAGGTTGTTATCATACGTAGCACCACATGAATGGCGAGTTCGTTGCGGCAGAGGTCTCAGGGTGCTGCGGCAACGAACTCGTTAACTTAGTCATTGTCAGGACCCCCCCCAACATGCGAATGATTCGGTCGTAAACCCTCTGCATCAGAGGGGAAAATAAGACTGTTGACAAGGATACAATTTGTATCATAAAATTGAGGGGCGAATGAATGCTACATTATGTAACATTTGTTTAATTCCATCGAGACTGATCGGAGGCTCTTTCCATGGATTTAAAAGAAGCGTTGTCTGCTCTCAAAAAGTACTTGTGGTATATCGTAGCTGGCGTTATCGTGATCACTGTTTTATCTGCTTACTATAGTTTCTCAAACTATACGCCCCTATACCGTGCATCGTCGAAATTACTAATCAATAACTTTAATCAGAACAGCGGCACGGGACAAGTGGATGTAAATTCAATCAATGCAAACATCCTCATAATGAATTCCTACAGGGATATCATTATGTCAGAGGCGATTCTGGACAAAGTCGCTAAGGCGAATCCGGATTTGCGGTTAACCGGCAAGCAGCTCATCCGATATGTTTCGATCAGCTCAGCCGAGAGCTCACAAGTCATGACGATTACGGCCTATCACACAGACAACGATTTGGCCATCAAACTGTGCAACGCCGTCGCGGTCACCTTCCAGAGTACGATCCCCAGCATTATGAAGGTGAATAACGTAACTGTATTAACTCCCGCCGATCCTAACGATCCCCCCGTGAATGTCGCGTCAAGTCCGATTCTCAACGTTCTGTTGGCATTCCTCTTATCCAGTATGATATCGGTTGGACTCGTCTTGCTCCGCAATTATTTCGACGATTCGGTGAGAAACGAGAGCGATATATCTAAGGCACTTGGAATCTCTGTATTGTCCTCGGTTCCTTACATCAGAAAAAACGATCTAAAATCGTCTAAAAACCAGATCAATCGTCCTTCACAGCCATCTCAAAGAGTAGGTGAACAATCCTATGTCCCAGCGAACCATTAAATCCGCGCTGATCGCTTATCTTCTTCCGCAATCCACACTCGCCGACATTTATCGCGCGATGCGGGTAAAGCTCCAGTTGACATCGCGCAATGAGCCGATCAAGACGCTCATGGTCACCTCGCCTTTGCGAGGCGACGGGAAGACGACGACAGCATCCAATCTCGCGATTGCTTACGCACAAGAAGGAAAAAGGACGCTGCTGATCGATGGGAATTTCAGAAGCCCCTCGCTCCACGAATTGTTTAAGACATCGAATGCCACGGGTTTGGCGGACGTCTTGACAACTGAAAAAACATGGAGAGCAGTGATCCAAGGGACGGAGATCCGAAATCTGAAGATCATCACCACAGGCGTTCCTTCGTTGAATCCCTTAGATATGCTGTCATCCGAGGCATTGGACGGACTGATTCGAGAGATTGCAAGCGAGTTCGACACTATTCTGTTCGACTCGCCTTCGCTGCTCGCTGCGAACGATGGTATGGTGATTGCCTCAAAGTGTGACGGAGTGCTGCTTGTGGTGAGCCCGGGGAAAACGAAGAAAGCGATGCTGTTGAAAATGCGCCAACACCTTGACGACGCGAACGCTAAGGTTGTGGGTGTCGTGTTAAACAAGATCAAGCGAAAAAAAGCTATATAAGTCGACTCTAATCATGAAGGAATAACGCGATTGGGCGGTTCGAGGCCCAAGGAGAAGCCTGCTGATCCTTTATCACCGCAGGCACTCGGCTATGCTGTGGGTCTATGACCTTAGACGTGGATCGTCAAGGGTATGGCGTGAGGAGGGGTTGAATGCCCCATTTTTTGTTTTATATTTTTAATAAAAGATTGACCTTTATCTCTCTGAGATAAGTCGATTAGGGGGGCGAAGGTCAATGGTTTTATTGAGTAAATTTGTAGCAATCGGCGAATGCGTAGACACGAAGAAACGAACGGGCGGAGAAAAACGATGAATATCTCGACGCTGCGCTCGAGTTTATCTTGGAGTCTGGTAGGCAACTTATATTACGCGGCGGCACAGTGGCTGATGTTGGTCATCATTGCGAAGCTAGGGTCGACAGCTATGGTGGGACAATTCTCGTTATGCCTAGCCGTCGTTACTCCGATCATGACGTTGACGAACCTGCAGCTCAGAATTGTTCAGGCAACGGATACTCAGAATCGTTATTCTTTTCGCGACATGATGGGCCTGCGGATCCTTACCATTATCATATCGGCGGTAATGGCCGAGGGCGCTATTCTGATATTCGGTTACGACCTCCAGACGTCTCTTGTGCTGTGGTTTATATTGCTAGCCAAGGCCGTCGAGAGCGCCAGCGACGTGAGCCAGGGGGTATTCCAAAAAAACGATAATATGAAGGAAGTGGCGATATCCAAGATCATCAAAGGCACACTAGTAATCCCGGCTTTTGTGCTGATTCTATATTTGCATGGCGATCTTGTCTTGGCCGTACTCGGATGGATGATCATGTGGATCGTCTCCCTATTTGCTTATGACCTGCCCAAGACTCGAAAATATGAGCCGCTACGGCCTCGAATAAACGTAAAAGAGAGCTACCGCCTAGCCAAAATATGCCTGCCGCTTGGCATCGTGTTTATGCTGACGTCGCTTAATATGAACATCCCTCGATTTTTTATTGAAAGATCGGCTGGCATCGAGCAGCTGGGTATTTTTTCCGCAGTTACGTACCTGCTCGTCGCCGGCAGCACGATTGCATCAGCACTCGGTCAGGCTGCCACAAACAAGCTGGCCCGTCATCTGGATCGGCTTGAATTCGGCACTTTTTATCGTCTTATTTACAAATTGATGATCATGGGAGTTACGTTGGGATTAATCGGCATTGCGGCGGCGAGTCTGGCAGGTTCGTGGCTGTTGTCCTTACTTTATACGCCAGAGTACGCGCACTTCGCGGATGTTTTTATTATTGTGACGGTGGCGGGGCTGATCGATTACGTTGCCGTGTTCTGCGGCTATGGATTGTCGGCGACGAAACGATTCGGCGTTCAACCTTACCTGGGTCTGACCTGGACCGTTTCGATTACACTGGCTTGCGCGATGCTCATTCCAGTCTTCGGCGCAATGGGCGCGGCATACTCGCTCGTGATCTCCAGCCTCGTGCGACTCGTCGTTCAATGGATCGCACTTCGCGCGATCACAGGAAAAATGAAGGAAAACAGTAAAGGGGAGTTGGCAAACATTTATGAGGCTACTGTTTGACTTGGTTGCCACGCAGCCGTGTGGGGATTCTAAATTTCATGGCGGCGGGGAATATGCCAAGATTATCTTCAAGCATATCGTCGCCAAAGGGTACGGTAAGCGGTTGACCTGCTTCTATGATCCGGCTCTGGCATTGGACGAGGAGATCAGTCGACTTGTGCAGTTGAACCAAATCACGCTACTGCCGATCAACTCGCACGCAGAGCTATCTCTAGAGCTGAACAGCGGAAACTACTATGCCTTTTACAGCGCACTTCCTTATCATTATCACGATCTGGACACTCACGAAGAAGGTCCTAAACTGATCTACACCATCCACGGATTGCGACAGATCGAATTGCCGTCCGATCGCTACGAGATCAAGTTCAGAAAGGGAATGCGTGAGAAACTCAAAGTCGTGTTGAAAATCCTATTGAAGACTGTCTTCATTCGCCGCAAAAAATCGGAAATGGAAAAAATACTAGCCTCGAAATCGCCGCTTGAAGTGATTGTACCTTCGTACCATACCAAATACAGTATGATGAACTTTTTTCCACACTTGATGGAGAAACGCCTGAAGGTAATGTACAGCCCACGCAAAATCGAAGATGCCGGCGAGCATTTCGATCTTGAACGTTATGGGCTGGAACCAGGCAAATATTTTCTTATTATCAGCGGCAATCGCTGGCTGAAGAACGGGTTTCGAGCCGTAAAAGCTCTCGACGAGGTATATTCAGCATTCGAAACGAACATAAAAACCGTTGTGCTGGGCGTGCGGGATCGCAACCGTTTCTATAAGTCTATTAGAAATCCGCATATGTTCGTATTTCTCGATTACGTAAATGGCGGTCAGCTCGATTTTTTTTACCGCAACGCGTTTTGCTTTGTTTACCCTACGTTGAACGAAGGCTTCGGCTATCCGCCACTGGAGAGCATGAGGCACGGCGTTCCCGTAATCGCGTCTTCGATCACATCTGTATCCGAAGTTTGCCGGGACGGCGTATCTTACTTTAATCCGTTCAGCGTCGAAGAAATCAAAACAAGAATCGTCACCATGCTTTTCGATGCTCCCCAACGGGCGGCACTGGCCCGCAGAGGCAGGGAAGTATACGAGGCGGTCGCTGGCAAGCAAGATGAAGATTTGGAGCGATTGGTCGAACTGCTGTTCGGCGCTGAGGAGTCGTCTGGCGAAGGAGAGGAGAACGACGATTTCCCTGGCGCGGTGCGGATTTACAATGGATATGCACGTAATCTAGAGATAGGGTGAGAAACATGGAGAATGGTGGAGAATTACTGCATTCCTTTCGTTCATCGGGCTTCGCTCAGACGCCTGCAGAATCGGCAGTCTACGCAGTTCACACCAAGCGCAGCGTCTATACGAGGTTCGCAAAGCCATTGCTCGACAGAAGCGTCGCTGCGATTTTGCTGATCGCGCTTGCTCCATTAATGGCAGTTCTGTATTTTTGTATCCGTATAGAATCGAGAGGTAGCGGGATATTCCGACAGGAGCGAATCGGATTATCTGGCCAAGTATTTTCAATCTATAAGTTCAGGACGATGTATACGTTCGTTCCGAAGGAAGGGAGATCGCCCGAAGGGGAGAATGACCCGCGCGTGACGGGAGTCGGAAGGGTTCTTCGGAAAACGAGTCTCGACGAGCTTCCGCAGCTTGTCAACATTTTGAAGGGTGAAATGAGTTTTATCGGTCCCAGACCGGAACAGAAATCGATCGTCGAATTGCACTATACTCCGCTGGATTACTACAGGTTTATGGTAAAACCAGGAATTACCGGTCTTTGGCAGACCAGCGAGGATCGGAAAAAGCCGATTTATGAAAATCTTCATCACGACTTCGATTATATTGACGGCATCTCGTTTTGGCTTGATTTCAAAATCGTGCTGAGAACCGTTAAAGTTCTATTTCGCAGTAATACATATTGACTGGTTGCGTGATAGTGGGGGCTGCTTATGATAAATAGGAGTACGATCATTACCGCGCTTTTATTGATTTCCGGGAGCTTCCAATTATCCTTATTTGGGATACTCCCATACAATTTTAAAATCTTTGGGGATCTCGTTTTCTTCGTAGTTTGCGCGTATGCATTGCAAAGTGGAATGGTGCGTCCTCTGCAGGATCGATGGTCGAGCCTGGTGTTTAAATTCGCATTATTATTCATAGGGCTTTCTGTATTTCTTGTCTTATACTCCGTTTTTATATGGGGCAATTACATTCAAACTATGCAGTGGTCTAGGAGATGGATTATATCGGGAGTGTACATCCTTCTCTCCTCTTCAACGCTAGTGCGGCAAATTCACTGGAAAATGGTAAGAGCAGCTTTGTTCATGTTTCCGGCGATCGCTGCCACGGCCCAATATTTGGAGCGATCCGGCATATACGATTTTGCCGGTATTCGCTCGAATATGGAATGGCAGGGAGGGTTCGTCGTCATTAAAATGTTTACGCCCACCGCGCCCTTAATCATGATTGCTTTCATTTTAAATGTATATCGACTGCTTGTTAAGCCGAATCCATTGAATGTGATACTTTGTCTTGCATGGTCTTATATTTTCTTCGACCTAATCAACTTCAGAGGATACTGGATCGCGGGCGTTTCCTCCCTTTTGATTTCAATCCTAATTGTAATTTTTATAAGAGGGACTGGGTTTTCTTTGGTTCGCAAGCGTGTGCTCGCATCATTAATGTGCGGTATGATTTTTGTATTTGCATTCGGTTATCAAAGTATCGTGCAAAGTTTGGACGGTAGAATTGCTTGGCTGCATTCCGCGGTCACGGACGCAGGACAAGGCAGCGGAAATATACAGTGGAGATTGCAAAAGGATGCCTCGCGGTTGGAGGCTGTTTGGGATGGGCCAGCATGGCTGTTCAAAATATACGGAGTGGGATTTGTCGGAGAAAACTCCAAAGGATCGACACAACTGGGGTTTACTTCCGAAACAAATGATTCGGGCTGGGTAGAGGTACTGCTAACTGGTGGCATTCCTGCGGCTCTAACCCTAGTACTATTGTGGGGAAGCAACATAATTAGGCTATTCTCCATAGCTCGTAAAAGTGCAACTGCGGCGTCGCTAGCCAGTTTAGCTACTGCGATGAGTGCTGCCGTGCTCATGTATACATCGAATTATTTGTTGTGGGATTTTGGCTTTGTCCCGATGTTTTGGATACAAGCATTGGCGCTGTCAAAGGAAACAGGCATGTGTAATTTAAGTCCAACGGAAGAAACGGATTCGTATTCGGCCAAACGCCCGTCGATTAAAAAGCTTCCCTACTCATGGAATTATCCAAGTTCCGCCATGCCTGTTCTGCGTGATAAATAAAGAGGAGGAATTCGTTTGAAAAAGGCGCTTATAACTGGAGGCAGTGGGTTTATCGGCAGTCATCTCGTCGAAAAACTATTGAGCGAACCCGATTGGGAGGTTACCTGCTTCGACAATTTGGATCCCTTTTATGAAGCTTCTATTAAGAGGGGCAATATGGAAAATGCACTGAAACATGGCCGATATAAATTCGTCCAAGGTGACCTACTGGCGATGGATTCGCTGGCAGACCAGCTCGATCGACACTATGACGTCATTGTTCATCTGGCCGCCAAGGCAGGTGTTCGGCCGAGCATTGAAGATCCGGTCGCATACAACCGGGCGAACGTCGACGGCACGCAGCGCTTGCTGGAATGGGCGAAGGATCGGGGAATTAAGCAATTCGTGTTCGGTTCGTCCAGCAGCGTATACGGTATTAACCCGAACGTGCCTTGGCGGGAAGACGATTACGTGCTGAATCCGATCAGCCCATACGCGAGCACAAAGGTAAGCGGCGAGCTACTTGGCCACGTGTACAGCATTTTGTACGGTATTCGGTTTATAGCGCTTCGTTTTTTTACGGTGTACGGTCCTCGCCAGCGTCCTGATTTGGCAATTCATAAGTTCACGCGCTGCCTGTTCGAGGAGCAACCGATTCCAAAGTACGGGAATGGAGAGACCCGCCGGGACTATACTTATGTCTCAGATATCGTATCGGGAATCCGCGCGGCGATGGATTACAATCAATCGCGCTACGAGGTTATTAATTTAGGCAACAACGACTCGGTTACGCTTAATGAGCTCATCCAAACGCTCGAACAAGCCACGGGCAAAGCGGCAATCATCGATCAACGGAATGAACAGCCTGGCGATGTACCTCAAACGTATGCCGATATCTCTAAAGCGCGTTCACTGCTCGGCTATTCGCCCCGCACTCCCATAAAGGAAGGGATCGCAGCCTTCGTTGAATGGTACCTCGAGGAACGCAAGGTGGTGAACTATGTCCCTTAATATCCTGTCGGTACACAACAAATACTTGATCCGCGGCGGTGAGGACGGCTCCTTCGCAGCTAAAAACGCGCTTCTCGAACAAATGGGCCACCGCATCACGCTGCACGTCGAAAACAACACGAGAGTCGAACAGCTTGGAAAGGTGCGCACGGCGGCGAAAACGATATGGTCGAAGGAGACGACCCTATCGATTCGCGGGTTGCTAAGAGAAAATCGTATTGACCTGATCGAATGCGAAAATACGTTTCCGCTTATTTCGCCTTCCATTTATTACGCCGCGCGAGAGATGAACGTACCGATATTACAGAACGTGCGGAATTACCGTTTGATTTGCCCGAACGCGCTGTTTTTCCGCGAAGGCCGGGTGTGCGAAGACTGTTTGGGCAAGTTCGTTCCGTGGCCGGGCATTAAAAACAAATGTTATAAGGAGAGCCTTGCAGGCAGCGCAACGGTTGCAGCGATGCTCACGACGCACCGTGCGCTTGGTACCTGGCAAGACAAGGTCAGCCTGTACATCGCGCTGACCGATTTTGCGCGCGACAAATTAATACAGGGAGGGTTCCCGGCTGACCGGATCACCGTTAGACCGAACTTCGTTCCAGATCCCGGCGAAGGTAAGGGAGAGGGTGGATTCGCACTGTATGTCGGCCGGCTGTCTCCCGAGAAGGGCATCGACACGATGATTGACGCCTGGAAAACGATGAACCCGAACATTCCCCTCAAGATCGCGGGAGACGGTCCGTTGACCGAAGAGGTCAAGCGGGACATTGCAGGTTACAATAACATCTCATATATCGGCGCCAAGGATATCCAGGAGGTCTATCAATTAATGGGCGAAGCCCGGTTGCTCATTTTTCCTTCCGTCTGGTATGAGGGGCTTCCGAGGACAATTATTGAATCGTATGCCAAGGGGACGCCGGTGATCGCTTCCAAGCTAGGCGCCATGGAAAGCATTGTCATCGATGGGGTGACAGGCGGGCACTTCAAACCCGGCAGCGCGAAGCATCTGGCTCAACAAGTCGAAACCTACTGGAACGCCGAAGAGAAACTCCGTCGGATGAGAGACAACGCCCGTCGAGAATTCGAGGCGAAGTATACGGCGGATCGCTATTATGAGCGCTCGATGCAAATCTATGAGGATGTGTTGTCCCGCCACCGTCAAAATAGACAACGTTTATCTTACTAAGGAGGAGAAAAAAATGTCAGTCGTCGTAATCACAGGATCGGCCGGTTTGATTGGATCGGAAGCAACGGAGTTTTATGCCAATACAGGCTATAAAGTCGTCGGAATAGATAATAACATGCGGGAAACCTTTTTCGGCACCGAGGGCTCGACCGTTTGGAACAAGCAGCGGCTCATGAACGAGCTTGGTAAAAATTATGAACACTACAATGCGGACATCCGTGATCAAGAGGCTGTCGATCAACTTTTTGCGAAATACAAAACAGACATTTCCTTGATCATTCATACTGCTGCTCAGCCGTCGCACGATTGGGCCGTGCGGGACCCGTATACGGACTTCGGTGTCAATGCCAACGGGACATTGAATTTGCTCGAGGCGACCAGACGGCATTGCCCGGAAGCCGTCTTCGTATTTACTTCCACAAACAAAGTTTACGGCGACCGTCCGAATACGCTGCCGCTCGTCGAAAAGGAAAGTCGTTGGGAAGTGGAAGCCGGGCATCCATTCGAACATGGTATATCTGAAGAGATGAGCGTCGACCAGAGTATGCACTCACTGTTCGGAGCTTCAAAGCTGGCGGCGGATGTACTGGTCCAAGAGTATGGCAAATACTTCGATATGAAGACGGTATGCTTCCGAGGCGGCGTGCTGAGCGGAGCGAAACAGTCTGGCGTACAGTTGCACGGCTTCACGAACTATCTGGTCAAATGCGTCATGACCGGTGCCCCGTACACGATTTTTGGTTACAAGGGCAAGCAGGTCCGTGACGTTATCCATTCCAGCGACGTTATCGCGGCATTCGATGCCTTCTTCAAGCGGCCCCTACGCGGAGGGCAAGTCTATAACCTAGGCGGTGGCCCAGCTTCGAATGTTTCAATGCTTGAGGCGATTCGCTTGACGGAGGAGATAAGCGGCAGGAAGCTGGACTATCAATATGTCGATACCGCTCGGGCAGGCGATCATCAATGGTACATCTCGGACCTCACCAAATTTAAGTCCCATTATCCTGAATGGAAACAACAATACGACCATATTCGTCTGATCATCGAAGGGATCGTTGAAGAAAACAAACATCGATGGAGCGTTGTCATATGATCGATAAAGGAAAGTTTCCCATCGGAGGCGTCAACGTTCGTGCGATGGATTACGAAGCCGCCGTTCATAGCATTATTGAAGCCGCCCATGGCGGCTTTCCTTATGCCGTATCCGCGCTTGCCGTGCATGGCGTCATGACAGGGAGCTTGGATCCGATTCACCGGAAGCGACTGAACGGACTCGATCTGGTGCTGCCCGACGGCCAACCCGTCAGATGGGGGCTTAATCTGCTGCATAGAACCAAGCTGGAGGACCGGGTATACGGGCCAAACCTCACGCTCAAAGTTGCGGCGGCTGCAGCGGACCATCGGCTGCCTATATATTTATATGGGAGTCGGCTTGAGACACTAGAGCGATTTTCCGAAAATTTAAAAAAACAATATCCCGATCTCATCGTCGCCGGTATGGAGCCCTCAAAGTTCAGAAAGATCAACAAGGAAGAAAAGCTTCAAACCGCTGCGAGGATCAAAGCCAGCGGGGCGAAGCTCGTCTTCGTAGGACTCGGTTGCCCACGTCAGGAAGTGTGGGCGTTCGAATACCGTGAGTTGCTGTCCATGCCGCTGCTCGCTGTCGGAGCCGCCTTCGATTTCCATGCCGGCACATTGAAGCAGGCTCCGGGCTGGATGCAGAAGAGGGGATTAGAGTGGTTTTTCAGGCTCTATCAGGAACCTAAGAGACTCTGGAAACGCTACTTGTATCTGAACCCGCTGTACGTGATGACACTGCTTGCTCAATGGGTCGGCATGTCCCGTCGGCATGTTCTCGTTCCGAATGGAGACGTGCCTGAAGAGTCTTTTGGTTGATCGATCATATGGAGGGAGAGCGTCAGATGAAAAAAATATTGGTTACGGGTGCTGCGGGATTTCTGGGCTCGCATTTGTCGAAGTCGCTAATCCAGGAAGGCAATCAGGTAATCGGCATTGATAACCTTTCTACCGGACAAAGGAAAAATGTTGATGCTTTGATTGGGAATCCAGGCTTTACTTTCCTTGAATATGACGTGTCGAAGCGGGAGGTAATGTACTTCCCCGAGCTCCAGGAGCTCGACGAAATTTACCATCTGGCTTCTCCGGCTTCTCCGCCGCTATACCAGGCGGATTCAATTGGCACCATTTATGTCAATACGATCGGAACGCATCATATGCTCGAGCTCGCTAGAACAACCGAAGCGAAAATCTTGTATGCCAGCACAAGCGAAGCGTATGGTGATCCAGAGGTTCATCCCCAGCCCGAGAGCTACCGCGGCAATGTGAATACGTGGGGACCACGCGCGTGCTACGACGAGGCTAAGCGGCTTGGAGAAGTGTTCTGCTATGAATATCATCGGTTATATGGGGTGCGCACCAAGGTGGTGCGCATTTTTAATACCTATTCCGCGGGCCTTCGGAACGACGACGGACGCGTCATCTCCAATTTTGTGACGCAGGCACTGACCGATAGCGATATTACTGTATATGGCGACGGTAGCCAGACACGCTCGTTTTGCTATGTGGACGACACGCTCCGCGCCTTCCGGCTTATGATGGCTTCGGAACGGGCGACTGGCGAGATTATCAATGTGGGGAATCCTGTGGAGTATTCGATCCTGGAGGTCGCCAATATGGTGAAGCACCTGTCAGGCTCGTCGAGTCGAATTACGTTCCAGGACCTTCCTAAAGACGATCCGAAGGTACGACGTCCCGTGATTGACAAGGCCAAGACACTTCTGAATTGGGAACCGGAGGTCGACCTGGAGGAAGGCATGAAGCGGACGATCGCCGCTTACCGGGATCAGTTGATGTCAGTAGATGCGTGAATCACAAAATAACAGAGACGGAGGAATGAACATGAATATCGTATGCATCGGCTCCGGCTACGTGGGCAGTGTGACGGGAGCGGCTTTTGCGACGCTGGGGCACCGGACGATGGTGCTGGATATCGACGTTAATAAGGTGGCGTTGATCAATTCGGGCAAAAGCCCGATCTATGAGCCAGGACTGGATGAACTGATCTCGGCTTACGTTGGCAATACGTTGTTTGCCACAAACAGTTACGATGTCATCAGAGAAGCGGATGTCGTCTTCATCGGTGTAGGGACGCCTTCGAAGCCGGACGGCACGGCGGACTTGAAATACATCAAGCTCGCAGCCCAGGATATCGGCAAACATCTGAATCCGGACAAATTCACGGTCATTGTTAACAAGTCCACAGTGCCCGTCGGCACCGCGGACTTGGTCGCTACGATCATCGAGGAGCATTCCAAGCTGCAGTTGAACACGCATTTTGCTGTCGTGAGCAATCCGGAATTTCTCCGCGAGGGCTTTGCACTGGAGGATGTGTTCTTTCCTGATCGCATTGTCATCGGTGTGGACAACGAGCGTGCGAGAAAGATTATGCACTTGCTGTATCAGGGTATATTAAATGCTCAAAATTACGACAAAAAAAGCGCGAATTTCTATTTCGACTATAAGTTGGACGCCAAGCGTCCACAATATTTCGAGACGGATATAAAGAGCGCTGAGATGATCAAATACGCATCAAACGCTTTCCTGGCGGTAAAAATCAGCTACATCAACGAAATGGCTCGCCTGTGCGAAGTACTGGGGGCTAATATTATGGATGTGTCTACGGGCATGGGTCTTGACTCCCGGATCGGCAACAAATTCCTACAGGTATCCAGCGGATGGAGCGGCAGCTGTTTTCCTAAAGATACGGCCGAATTGCTAGCGACGAGCCGAAAATATGGCTGCGAGTTAGGCGTAGTCGAAGCGACCGTCGAATCGAATCTCAAAATGCACAGCTATGTTGTGGATAAGATCAAACGCAAGCTGCAGTCCCTAAATGGCAAGACTATCGGAATCCTGGGCTTGACGTTCAAGCCGAACACGGACGACGCGAGGAATACGCAGGCTTCCGTCATTATTCGCGAACTGGTCGAGGTTGGCGCGCGCGTCAAGGTTCACGATCCGCAAGGTATGGAGATGTTCAGGAAGCTTAATTCCGAGTTGGATATTACGTACTGCGACGAGCCTTTGCAAGCCGCCAGGCAGACGGACGCAATTGTGCTGCTCACGCACTGGGACGAGTATACGGGACTCAAATGGCATGAACTTCATCATGTCGTGAGGACGCCGTACATTTTGGATACTCGAAATTTCCTCAATCATAGGTATCTGAGAGAGATTGGGTTCGACTGCGAAGGTCTGGGCATTAGCTCGTCCAAGACAAGCGACCGCGGCAACACTATTGTCGCCGTTTAAAACCACAATTTCGGAGTTCGGAGACCTTAACTAGTGTTCTCCGAACTCCTTGATCCGCTTGCAAGCGTTGGCGGGTAGCGCTCGCCGGAGGAGAGATTATATTGGGAAAACAGGTAGAAGTGCAAACTGCGATGCATCAAGATATACGGGGCATCCAATATGTAAGAGCAATAGCAGCTCTATTTGTTGTATTGAGTCATTCAACTGGCGTATTGCAGCAATCGGACTATTTTAACCGTGAATTATTTGGTAATCATTTTTCATCAGGCGCCGTAGGAGTCGACATTTTTTTCATCGTGAGCGGATTTATAATTACGCTCGTCACCCTTAAGTCTGAGACCTTAAGACCTAAAGTGACATTGTGTGTCTACTTTTCCAAACGGTTCACAAGAATTGTTCCATTTTTATGGCTATGTATTTTTCTATATGCGGCATTGAGATGGCTCGGTTCCGGAAGTATTGATATACAATCCTATATTAACGCTTTTCTACTTTGGCCCATAGGAGAAGTAAGTCCTAACGTCGTATGGACGTTGCGTCATGAAGCGCTGTTTTATACGATTTTCGCCTTTTCTTTTCTAGTCAGCAAGCCTAAGCCTTATTTTCTAATCATCTGGTGTATTTCTCCGCTGATTTTATGGATTGTAGGAGCAGGAAACAGAGGCATATGGAGCGACTGGGCGCATTTTCTTTTCAACAAAGCAAATGTAGAATTCGGCTTCGGGGTCTTGATCGGGCTACTTTATCAAAAATGGCCACGTATACGTTCTGCGTACCGTGCCCCGGGTTGGGTGACGGGCGGCTTGTTGATCTCTGTATCGATTTTGACTTTCTGCGCGAAACTCTACTCTTTCGGATTTATTCCGATTGTCCTATTCGCATTAATGGTCGTGGTCACTGGGGTTTATATGCCAGCCTCGAATGGTCTTTTGGCCCGAACGTTTCGAATATTGGGTGACGCCTCTTATGCCATTTACTTGACGCACAATCTAGTCTATCAAATAGGCGGCACAATTTGGATTAAATTGCTTGGTAAAAACGCTTCGGCTCCGATGGCCGTCTTCATATTATTTATTCTTGCAGTCGTAAATGGCGTAATTGTTCACTACATTATTGAGAAGCCGTTAATTCAATTGCTAAGAAGATGGAAACTTCCTTTCAAAGTTCGTAAGCAGCCAACAGAGAAAGCGTTCTAATTCAAGGCAAAAAATTCAACATAAGGAGGAGTTGATTCATGGAACGAAATCAATCCATATCCCTCGACACATTTCCCAATGAGCTTTCTTTAATTCTCGCTTTGCTTCAAAGCCCCGATCGGCCCGACCGCGCGGCAGCCGCACTTGGCTTGCTTGAATCCGGTGTCGATTGGCGGATTTTTCTCTCGCTTTTGAAAGACCATCGTTTGTACCCGACGCTATATCAATCGATACAACCCCGGGAGAGGGCACTCATCCCAACTGAGATACTTGATACCATCAAGGGGTTGTCCGGCCACAACGTGTTGCAAATGCTGTATCTGACATCAGAATTGGATCGCATCCAACAACTGTTCGAAGAGAACGGGATTCGCTCGCTATTGTTAAAAGGACCGGGTTTAGCCCATTTGCTGCATGGCGACATTGCCATGCGAACTTCAAAGGACTTGGACATATTAGTCCCGCTAGAGGACTTTGAGAGGGCTGAAGAGCTTCTGCTTCAAGCCGGATACAGATTGGACGGGGACGGGCCCCGAATTCTGAACGAATGGAAGATCAAGCGAAGAAACGATGCTTACTACCATCCGGAGAAACGGATCCAAATCGAGCTGCACTGGCGACTATATGCGAACTTAGGCAAGGAACCGTCATTCAACGAGCTGTGGGAACGGAAACTCACGCAGCGTTTCTCCAACGTGCCGATTCATTCACTCGGCAAGGAGGATTTGTTCTTCTATCTCGTAGCCCACGGCGCAAAGCATGCCTGGTTCAGGCTGAGATGGCTGCTCGATATCGATCGGTTGGTCGATCTCGGTATCGATTGGACACGAGTGAAGAAGCTTTTCGAAGCTTACCATTGTCGTCATTTGGCTGGTCAAGCATTGCTTTTGTCCTCCGTCTTTTTTCATACGACTGTTCCAGAAGTGCTGAAGCCCTGTTTGTTTGTCAAGAAGTCGCAGAGCTTAGCATCGGAGGTCCTCCCATTTATCCGGGGCGATGTGCCAGTTGATCCAAATAAACAGTTCAATCGGTACTGGTACCATTTACTGTCGCATCGCCACAAATGGGCTTATGCAAAAAGGATGATGTATCCCAGTTTTCAGGATGCACAAACCTTGCCTCTTCCGCGCTCCTTACATCTCTTGTATTTTCCGCTACGCCCTTTTTTGTGGCTATGGCGTCGCATCGCGGGATTGCGTCCTCGCGAAGCGTAAAATGACGATTAAAATCCAGTTGACAGAGATACGTATTGTATCATACGCTATAATAAGCGCCGCAATGGGCAAAGGAAGGAGGGTATTCGTTGCCGTCTTATAGCGTTTGCTTCGCTCGGCATCGTCTCCGCGTCGACACGAATGTTACCTGGGTCCGCGGATGGTTTAATGCTTCGGGATGTATGGAGACGGGCGCGCTGAAAGCGGAAGCCGACATAATTTTGCGAATAAATGAAGGCTATGGACTCCCGTTTGAAAGTTTCGACGTTCGGATCGAGAAGACAAAACAAGGAACCTGCTTTACCCGAGCCGATTATCGGTTATTGATCTCCGTCGACTATCGCGAAGCGCAGTTGGAGGTATATGACGAGCTGAGCTTGAAGCATGCGATGCTCCATCTGTACAGTTTGTATATTGTGCACAAGGAGTGGGGGCTTCTGCTTCATTCTTCCTGCGTGGTCGAACAGGGCAAGGCCTATGTTTTCGGAGGGCCTTCGGGCGTCGGTAAATCGACTGTGGCTCGATTGTCTGCGCCTCGCAAGCTGTTGTCCGATGAAGCCTCGTTGTTGCACCTTTCCCCCGAAGGGCAAATTGTCATCTACGATTCGCCTTTCAGAAGCGAGATTCCGCGGATCGAATCCGTGGAACCCTGTTCACTCGAGGCGATCTATCTTTTGAATCAATCGGACGCCGTTGCAGCGCGCACGGTGGCGAGCGGGCAAGCTTTCGAAAAGCTTCTTCGGAATGTGATTTACTGGGCGCACGATCCGGCTGAAACGGCAAAGGTCGTTCGAATGGTTGCGAACTTAGCTTGCCGGGGGGCTACGTTCGATCTGTTTTTTCAGCGGAATGATTCTTTTTGGAAGGTGATATCCTCATGATGATGCAGATGAAAGTCGCGGATCACGTGCAGACCGTGAATCTGGACAATCAAATGACACTCGTTAATACGGAGTCGGGCGTCGTCGCGCGCTTGAACGAGATGGGCGGCTGGGTGTGGAGCCGTCTCAAGCAAAATGCATCATGGGACAATGCGGCAAAAGAAGCAGAGGAGCAGTTCGGTGTCACCGAGGAGATATTGAAGCAGGACATCGACACGTTCCTCAACCAGCTTGTGAAGATCGGAATATTGAAGCCAAAATGATGCGGCAAAAGCTGCCAATTTAAAAAATCAGGAGGGAATGATCGTGGAGAAACAAAGGTACGAAGCGCCGGCTGTCGTGGAGGTTAGCGAAATAACGTTCGAAACGGCCCAATCCGGTGGTATCGGAGGCGGCGGAGGAGGAGGGCTCATTTCTAAGCCCCGTTTGCTTACGGTCGATTTCACGATTCCGTTCCTCCCCAAACCCGACGAAGCCGGCCCGCATTCGTAGATTGGTCGATCAAATCGGATCCAAACAGGAGGTCGGAGAAATTGAAGAGAAACCTGACTTTTATGCTTCTTTGCGCAGCGTTTGCGCTGCTGTTTCCTACATCCGTTTTCGGAGCGGAAAAACAAGTCATTCAGGTTAACATTAGCAACAAACCGATAAAGTTCAATATTGATCCTGTACTGGTCAACAACCGAACTTTCGTGCAGTTTCGGCCAACATTCGAAGAACTCGGCATGAAGGTGGAATGGGATAGCGCGGGCCAGAAGGTAACGGGAACCAAAAAGGGCTATCGCATCGAGCTCGTAATCGGAAATAAGGAAGCGATTGTCAATGGGGTTACCATCGCACTCGACGCCGCTCCTTTTATGAAATCCGGGGTCACGATGGTCCCGTTGCGATTTATCAGCGAGGCTACGGGGCGGTTCGTGAACTGGAATCGAGCGGGCAAGTTGATCAATATCGTCGAGACGGATCTCTCGGTTTTTACAGATTTGTTCTACAGCGACGCATTCACCTATTTGGGTCCAAAGGCAAATGGGTTGAAAGAAGGCAATGGCAGGCTGCTGTACAGCGATGGCACAGCGTTCTACGAGGGCGGCTTCGTCCAAGACAAACTGCAAGGAACGGGAAAATATTTCGATAGGAATGGTTATGTGCTTTATGAAGGCGAATGGAAAAACAATCTGATGGACGGCAAAGGCAAATGGTATTACGGCGATGGCAGACTGAAATACGAGGGACAATTCAAAGCAGGAAAGAAAGAAGGACAAGGAACACTCGTGTGGAGACAGACCGATGGGATTGCCTCTCCGACCGCGCAGGACTTGTCTGGAAACGCGAACAAAGACAATACATACACCGGCGCTTTCAAAAACGACAAGTTCTGGGGCCAGGGCACGCTCGTCTGGGCGGACGGCGCGAGCTACAAGGGAAGCTTCGCGGACGGGATGATCAGCGGCAGCGGAGAACTGGTGTGGGCGGACGGTTGGAAGTATGTCGGACAGTTCGTGAACGGTGTCAGACAAGGCGGCTCAGGCGAACTCTACAATGCCAACGGCAAGCTAATTTATACAGGTGCGTTCAAGAACAACACGTATGAAGGCCAGGGAGAGTTGTTCGACGACTCTGGCAAATCCGTCTACAAAGGGATATTCATCAACGGAAAGCCGAAAACGTAAAATCCCCTGTTTCGTGACCTACTGATACAGTCAAGTGCGATGCCGCCGATCCAGATACTCTGGATTCGTCGCGGCATCGCTTTTTTACAAGTCGTTCTTATAACGATCCTTAGGACGGTGCGTTCTGAATGCACGCAGATTCGACGGGGCCGCAGCAGAGTCCCTTCCGGCATCTTATTCAAGCATCGGGCTATTTATGGATTCGGTCACGAGGGAAAAGCATGTATCCGTTTATTCGAGAAGGGGACCGATGCAAATTCGTCTCGATAGCGGACGACGAGATGGCAACGCTTCGTAGAGGTGTCGTACTGCTAGTCGCGGCTGATCACGGCAGGTTTGTGGCCCATCGCCTTTATCGATCGCGGCGAGGGCTTGACGGCTGGACGTTCATTCTCAAAGGAGATACCAATCTGTGCTTCGACCAGGATGCGAAATGCGGACAAATCGTCGGCAAGCTCGAGTCGATAGACCGTGGAGGGCGCGTAATCCATGTCGATCGGTTACCTTTTCTCCTTTGGGGCTGGCTCGTTATTCGAACACCTGGCCTATCGAGAATGCTACGAAAGGTCGCAAAATAATGAAATGATAGTTACAAAACGTAAATATTGTGATACACTCTAGATACAAATTGTATCATATAAGATTTGCGGAGGATGTCAATGAGCGCTATTGCCGGCATTTTACGATTCGATAACGAGACCATCGGGCAGTTCGAATACGGATCGCTTCTGGAGGCGTTGAATGCTTATCCGGCGGATGAGTCGGCGTCATGGCTGGAAGGCAACGTACTGCTCGCTTGCCGCCATCAATGGATTACACCCGAATCGAGAGGCGAGATCCTACCTTATTACGACCAGACTCGTCAGCTTGCAATTGTAGCAAGCGCGATTCTAGACAATCGTGACGAGTTGTTCGATCAGTTGAAAGTGAAGCTGGCATTCAGGAAGGTCATGAGCGACACCGAGCTCATTCTGATGGCTTACGAGCGCTGGGGCGTGGATTCGCCCTCTTATTTGGCAGGTGACTTCGCGTACATGATTTGGGACATGCGCGAGCGGAGGCTGTTCGGCGCAAGAGATCCCTTAGGAACGCGGACGTTATACTATACGGCGAGTGCCGACCGTATTGCGTTTTGTTCCGCCATACGGCCGCTGCTGGCGCTGCCGGAAGTCGTCGCCGCCGTAGATGACGTCTGGCTTTCTGAATATCTCGCGATTACGTCTATGCTGGAGGTATCGGACTGTAACAGAACGGCTTACGCGTCCATACGCCAACTTGCGCCCGCCCAAGCATTCATTTGCTCGGCGGACGGCAAGATCACTATCAACCGGTACGGCTCGCTTCTACCGAGTGAACCGCTGCGGCTCCACTCCGACACGGAGTACGAAAGTGCCTTTCGGGAAGTGTTCTTCAAGGCTGTGCGTGCCAAGATTAGGACGCACCGCGAAGTCGGAGCGACGCTCAGTGGGGGGCTCGACTCAGGTGCGGTCGTCGGGTACGCGGCCAGACAGCTCGAGCAGAAAGGAAAAGTTCTGCACACCTACAGCTATGTACCGCCTCCGGATTTCGTCGATTGGACGACTTCAGCTTATATGGCGAACGAAAAACCCTTTATTGATGCCACAGTGAAGCACGTGGGCAACATCAACGAGCATTTTTTGGATCTGGCAGACGACAGCCCATTCGATGAGATTGAGGAACTGCTGGACATTCGCGAGATGCCTTATAAAACGTTCGAAAACAGCTTCTGGGTCAAGGAAGTATATGTTCGGGCGCGTCAGCAGGGTGCCGGCGTTCTGCTGACCGGCGCGCAAGGCAACCACACCATATCGTGGGGATATGCTCCAGATTACTACTCGCTGTTGTTGGCACGTCTGCGCTGGGTCAAATTATATCGCGAGCTAGGCAAGTACAGCTCGCGGATGAGCGTGAGGCGATCTTGGCTGCTAAAGCAAGTGGCCAAAAACGCGTTGGCTCCCTTGCTGCCAGGTAGTGGCGGAGGAGGTTCGCCGTCGTTTCCCGCGATGATCCATCCGGCGTATGCGAAGCGTACAGGTGTATACGACAGACTAAACACCGGAATGGCAGGGGGGGATCCTCAGCTGGTAAGCCCCTGGCGAACGAGGCAGCTGCACTTCAGCGACCCGTCGGTCTCGAATCTAATCGGCACGGGAGCTGCGAAGTTTGCGTTGCGGTACGGTCTTTGGGAACGTGATCCGACAGCGGATCATCGCGTCATCAAGTATTGCTTGTCTCTTCCGGTCGAACAGTACGTCAAGAACGGCCAAGATCGAGCATTGATCAGGCGTACGACAGAAGGTGTCCTCCCGGATATGGTTCGACTGAATCAGCGCTATCGTGGCGTCCAAGGCGTCGATTGGGTCCATCGGATGCGCCAAGTGTGGGGGGGCTTCCTCTCCGAGGTTGAAGCTATTCGCAAAGATTCGAGGATGGAAGGCCTGCTGGATACAGATCAAATCAAGCTGTCTCTCGCAGCGATCGGAACAGAACCCCGACCGGAGCTCGCCTTGAGCATAGACGCCCGCTTCTTGATGAGATGTTTGATCGTTTACAGATTTTTAAAGCGGGTGTCCTAGCGAATAACACATGAAAGGAGGTGAAATCAATGAAAATGACATGGCAAACACCAACCTTGGAAACGCTCGACGTCAATATGACGATGGCCGGTTCGGGTCACTTGTACGTGGACTGGTCTTATGTCGGGGGTCTTCACCTTGAACTGAACGATGACCCGAAAAACAGCGGATTCCCCGCTCCGCCGATTCCGCCGGTATCCTAATGCTTTTTTTCAAGCTTGAGGTGTCCCTAGCCGTCGCCGCGAGGCTAGGGCACTCTCAAGAGCCAACTATATCTAACGTACAGGTGATACGATGCCCTCAATACTTAGCGAGACGTTCTATACGGCGTTCGGCTTGAACTTGAAAAGCGACATTCGCTTCCATGAATTGCCGACAACCACGCTGCCCGGAGACATCCCCGACGTCGAGATCGTCTACGGAGAGCTAGCAGAAGCCTGGCATGCACTCGGACCGCATCAATACTGCTTCAAGACGACCGTCGAAGGCGTATGGTTCGCAGTACATGGCACTGCCGTCTACCGGATCTCCGGCGGGTGTCGAATCGTAGTCGACCCGCTACCGGGCGCCGACGACATGGCGGTCAAATTGTATTTGCTCGGTACCTGCATGGGCGTATTGCTCATGCAGCGAAAAATCGTTCCCTTACACGGAAGTGCCGTCGTCATCAACGGTAAGGCTTATGCGTTTGTCGGCGAATCCGGCGCGGGTAAGTCGACACTGGCCGCGGCCTTTATCGCCGGCGGATATCGAATGCTCAGCGACGACGTAATTGCTGTCTCGTTCAGTGCTTCTGAAACGGGCGGCTTTGTTCCCTTTGTCGTTCCGGGCTATCCGCAGCAAAAGCTGCATCGTACGAGCATGAGCCAACTGAAAATGAACGAATCGGATACGACACCGCTGCTCCGCGAGTCCAGTAAGCTTGCTGTCCGGGTAGGCACTTCCTATGCGACGGAGCCGGCACCTCTCAGTGGAATCTTCGAACTTGTACCAGAGGATCGCCAAGGTGGAATTGTCGTAGAGACGCCCGGTAAGCTCGAAAGGCTGTCGTTGATGAACCAGCATACGTACCGCAATTTTATGCTGCCTGGATTGGGGCTGACGGATTGGCACTTTCAGCAATCTGTTAAGCTTGCGAATATCCTGAATGTCTATCGCATACGTAGGCCGCTCATGCCTTTTACTGCGCGCGAACTGACGCAGCTGGTGCTGCAAATCATTCAAAAAGGAGATGGGATCGTATGACGCAGAATTCCGCATATTCCATTCAAACTTACGTGCAAACCGCCGGACAACTTCTTAGTGATATGAACGGCGAAAAAGTGATGATGAGCATTCAAAATGGAAAATATTACAACCTCGGCGAGGTGGGCGGGAAAATATGGGGGCTGTTAGATATTCCGAGGACCGCGGAGCAAATCGCCACGAAGCTGATCGAACAGTACGAGGTGACGCTGAGCGAATGCGTCGATCAAGTCGATCGCTTCCTGCAATCGTTGGCGAAGGAGCAGCTCGTACAGGTGTCATCACGCGTTCTGGATTGAGGCATGCGATGTGGAGAAAAGTTCTAAAAATCGTTAATATGCCCTCTGAAACAAAACTTCTGCTCTGCGAAGCCTTCTTCTTTTTGGCCTGGTCCCGTATTCTGAAGTTCTTTCCCTTTTCAACCGTAGCCCCGGGGCTAGGAGATCCAATGAAAGAAACGTCTTGGAACGAACTGCCGCGCGAAGAATGGCTGCAAGTGAAATCCGTCACGAAAGCCGTACACTCCATGAGACGTTATGCCTGGTGGGAATGCAAATGTCTCGTATCTGCCGTCGCAGCGATGAAAATGCTTAGCCGCCGAGGCATTGATTGCACGTTATACTTGGGCACGGCTAAGGACGAGAACGGGCAGTTGATTGCACATGCTTGGTTGCGGAGCGGCCCGTACTATCTGACGGGGGCCAAAGAGATGCCGATGTTCACCGTCGTGGGCATATTCGGACATTTCTCGCCCGGCGCCGATTAAGCCGGGCCAATCGTTGATCATGGAACGTTGCGATGCAGAAGCGTCCGCGAAGGTGGGGGTTTTGACATGAAGGAATTGTTCTTATTTTTACGTAAGTTCCACGCTTACGCAGGTAATAGGCTTTACTTAAATTTAGCGGGTATGGTAATGATCAGCTTAATCGAGGGTGCCGGCATCTACATGCTCGTTCCGATGCTAAGCGTCGTGGGGGGCTTCTCCTTCGACATCAGCGGCATTCCGCTTTTGAATCGTCTCGCCGAACAGGCGGAGCGAATCGCCGACGCTTACAGGCTGCCGCTTATTCTATTGATTTACGCAGCGCTGATCGTGTCGCAGGCGTTGCTTGTCCGCATGCAACAAAATCAGAACAGCCGCATCAATCAGGGTTTTATCGCTGCACTGAGAATGGACATATATCGGCAGCTTCTCGCGTCCAAATGGCATTTTTTCGTAAAGAAGCGAAAGTCCGATTTTAATCATATTTTGACGACCGAGTTGGCGCGGGCCGCTGCCGGTACGGTTCAGATCATGAACTTCCTGACCTCCGTCGTGTTTACGGTCATTCAAATCACTGTCGCACTGATGCTATCCCCCGCACTTACCTTCCTCGTACTTTTTTGCGGCGCCGTTTTCCTTTTCTTTTCGCGCCATTTCGTGAAGAGGGCCAAGCTACTCGGAGGGCGCATGACGGATCTTTCCAAAGGATATTTCGCGGCAGTGAGCGATAGCTTCAACGGAATCAAAGATATCAAGAGCAATCAACTCGAGACGACGCATATGAATTGGTTCGGCAAACTGAATCGGCAGATGGAAGAGAACGGCAACCTTTTCACTAGAAATCAATCACTGAGCCAGTTTTATTACAAAGTTACGTCTGTTTTCCTAATTGTCGCCTTCGTAATTATTTCATACGAAGTGCTCCATGCAAAGACTGAGCAGCTCGTTATTATTATCCTCATATTCACTAGGCTGTGGCCTCGCTTCACCGCCTTACAGAACAGCGTGGAGCAAATGATGTCAGCAGTGCCTGCGTACCGGGGTCTTATCGAACTGCAGCAAGAATGTGCGGAAGCAAGGGAGGGGCTGGTTGATCCGACAAAGGCACGCGAAGAAGCATTTCTTTTGCGGAATTCCATTGTTTTCCAGGACGTGAGCTTCCGATTTAACCGGGATGAGCCCCAGTTTGCGCTCGCTGACATCAACTTGAAGATCCCGGTCAACCGAACGACAGCGATCGTCGGACGCTCTGGAGCTGGAAAGAGCACGCTGATCGACATCTTAACCGGGCTTTTTCAACCGGAGACCGGAACCGTTCTGGTGGACGGCGCGCCGCTGACTGGCGAGATACTTAGTGCGTTCAGAAAATCAATTAGCTACGTTCCGCAAGATCCGTTTCTATTCAACGCCAGCATTCGGGATAACCTGATGATGGTTGCTCCAGAAGCCGGGGAGGAGGAGCTCTGGGAAGCGCTGTCGTTTGCTGCTGCTATTGATTTTGTGCAGAAGCTTCCGCAAGGCATCGATACGCTGCTCGGAGACCGTGGCGTTAGGTTGTCCGGTGGCGAACGTCAGCGCATCGTTCTAGCCAGGGCGATTCTACGCAAGCCCTCCGTGCTAGTTCTTGATGAGGCGACGAGCGCGTTAGACAACGAGAACGAATACCGCATTCAAAATGCGTTGGACCGACTTAAGGGAAGCCTGACGATCATCGTTATCGCACATCGTCTGACTTCGATCCACAATGCAGACCAGGTCATCGTGCTGGACAAAGGGACGATTATCCAGCAAGGCGAATACCGGCAATTGTCCTCTGAAAAGCGAGGTTTATTCAGCCAGTTGCTTAGCCGGCAGGCCGAGGCGCTCTAATGTAATTCACGGTTTTCGGCGGAAGCAAGGCCTACATGATTCAATCGAATGATGAAAAGGAAGTGGTCGCATGAAACTGATCCTACTGTCAGGCAGCTCGGGCAAGCGGCTTTGGCCGCTCTCCAACGAGACGCGTTCCAAGCAATTTCTTAAGGTGCTAGCGCGGGAAGACGGCACTATGGAGTCGATGGTACAACGGGTATGGCGTCAGCTTCGGTCTGCGGGTCTCGCTCAGGATGCCTATATTGCCACCGGGAGCAGGCAAGCGGAGATGATCCGCGCGCAGCTTGGGGACGTGCCGACGGTGTTGGAGCCGATGCGCCGCGATACGTTCCCCGCTATCTCGTTGGCAGCGGTCTATCTTTACGCAATCGAAGGTGTATCCCTGCAAGAGACAGTCGTCGTGCTGCCGGTCGATCCGTATGTGGAGGAACGATTTTTCGATCGTGTGGCGGAACTGGAAGGCGTACTGACGGCTTCAGGCGCGCCGCTCGCGCTGATGGGTGTGAAGCCGCTGCACCCGTCGGAGAAGTATGGATATATTGTCCCGCATGCGGACAGAGTGAAAAATGCGAAGGGGTCGAATTGGCAACTCGTCGATCGGTTCACGGAGAAGCCGAACGAATCGGAGGCAAAGAGGCTAATTGCGGACGGGGCGCTGTGGAACTGCGGAGTGTTCGCCTTCCGTTTGGGCCTGCTGATTGACTTGCTGATCGAGATGCAGGCGCCCATAAATTATGAAGAACTGCTCCGGAACTACAATAAGCTTCCGAAAATCAGCTTCGACTATCAGGTCGTTGAGCGCACTGGAAGGATCGCCGTCTCTGAGTACGACGGTTACTGGAAGGACCTGGGCACTTGGAATACGCTTACCGAAGAGATCAAGTCAGGCGTTATCGGCAACGGATCGATGTGCGAGGAATCGAAGGGGTCTCACATCATCAACGAGCTAGGACTTCCAGTGGTGCTACTCGGATTGTCGAACGTCATCGTGTCCGCCAGTCCGGACGGGATCCTCGTTGCGGACAAGCAGAGGAGCCCCCGCGTTAAGGAAATGGTCGAAGACAAGGAAGTTTCGCCGATGTTCGAGGAGCGACTGTGGGGCTCCTATCGGGTACTCGACTATGCCCTCTCGGCAGAGGGTTTGCGTACGAAGATCGGTTTGGTCCAGGTTCACGCTGGCATGCAACTGCCTTATCATGCGCATGAGCATCGATCCGAGACTTGGACTGTCTCATCGGGTGAAGGCGAATTGCTGCTTGAAGGTTGCTGGAGCCGAATGCGAGTTGGTGACGTCATACATATTCCCGCAAAAGCGAAGCACAGTATTCATGCAGTGACAGATCTGTCTCTCGTCGAGGTGCAAATCGGTGCAGACCTGTCAGCGGACGACTTCAAGGAGACGGCCGGGGATGGGATGAATCGAGAATCCATCAGCGGAGGGGAGTGATATACGATTGGTAAGAAAAAGATCGTCAAATGGGCGCTGGATTACAAAGGCAGCATCTACTGCGCGGTTTACGGCAAAAAAAGGGCCTATGACATGCTATACCGACTGAGCTATTGCGTCAATGGACTATCGGTTGTTCCGACGAGTACGCGCCGAAACGTATCCTCGCCGCAAAGTATACAAGGTGCAGGTGGCCGTGAAGCATGAGGCGGAGCGCAATTGTTTCGCTGTTGCATTGGCTGCCGGCCATCATTTGTCTCTCATTGGTTTTTTATTACTCTTCACAGACTTACGGGCAGCAGACGATCGTACCAGCTCTCAAACGCCACATCTCTGAGGCTCAATTAGCCAGGATATTGCCTGATGTCTCTTTTCGCTACGGAACCGCATGGATTTCCGTAAAGCACAGGCCGTTTTCTTTCATCGATTTTTTATTTCGCAAGGTCGCACATCTGTTTTGGTACACATCACTCTGCTCCAGTTTTTTCATCGGGTTGAATGTGTTTCCGTATTTCTCGGTGCGCGCAAATGTGAGGCGATGGGTATCGGGGGGGCTTCTGATCTTGACTGCGATCTTGGACGAGTGGAACCAGTCCAGCGTTGCAGGACGAATAGGACAGCCGATAGACATCCTGCTAGACGTTTGCGGCGGCATGTTGATTGCCTCGATCTTATTCGCGGCGGTCAAGGGTGCCCGGACTTGACTTTTCCGAACGGGAAAAACAATTAGATAATTCAACGCGAGGTCGGCTACAAAAGATTCATGACCCGAAGATACTGCGGCGAATAGCCGCAATCACGTTCATGGAGGATGAACTATGCGACTGGAATCTTTTGAATCCGATCTGGGGATCGGGGCGGCCCCTCAGGAAGCGTCCGGCTGCGACCGGCGCCGGCAAGTTCGCCTGCGGCTCCCGGGGCAAGCGCTGGCCCGCATTCATATCGTCCGCATCGGCGACGTTAAGCCGGATCTTCCGCCGGGACTGGTCGAGCTGGTCGATCTGAGCCCGGGGGGATGCTCCTTTCGGTCTGGGCTGCGGCTGCCGGTACAGCGCGATGCGTATTATCGGTTCGAGTGGCAGATGGAAGGCATTCTGCTTAAAATGAGAGGTCAGATCCGTTGGTTCCGAGAGGAAGAGAACGGCTACCGGTACGGCGTCAAATTTGTATCCGGCGCGGTGGAGACGATCATGCTCGTTCGTCTGCTTAACGAGCTCGTCCTGAAAACTTGTCCCCGCCAAGACCGAATTCACGGCATTTACCGTGCACAATTGGGCAGGCTCCTGGGAAGGTAGCTTTGCCTTCGGCTATTTTAGAAAGCGCTATCAATTTGGTGTGGACTTAAAAATATTGCGTTAACATGCTTGACAAGAAAGTTTTGGGTAAGTAAGATCAAGGAATGAGATACGATGTGTATCAAATTCCTACAAAATGCGAGTAAAAGCCAGACGATCCTGAGTCTTGAACGGAGGCGGCCCACGATGAATGAAGGTCTCTTCTACTGCGTGGCGTGCAACGAGCTGATCGGTTTGAAGGATGCGAGATTGCTGTTCAAGTCGGGTTACTATTCGGTAATTTATCCGCTTGGCTGCTGCCGAAGCTGCTGCGCCAAGCAAGGGCTGAGCGACAGCGGAAGCTCGGCGGATCTGTTGAAGCTGCAGAAAAGCGAGAATTGGCGCGCGCCTCCTCCAGCCATGATCGCGATCTGAAGACCAGTACGGACGGCAGCATCGACCCGGTTCATGGGGTTCGTTCGCGCGATGGACGGTCCTTGATTCCGATGCTTGACCGAACTCTTCCTTGATCGGATAATGGTGCTAACATTCGGGCGAAGGGAGATGGCGGTCGATGGCAGCCTTGATATTCGTGGTCGGCGGAGCGGGCGCAGGGAAGACGACGCTTGCCAAGTTGATAGCGGCGAGACATCGCACGCCCGTGTTCGATATGGACACGCTCCTCCGTCCGGCGGCGGAAGCGCTGATGACGCAGGCCGGACTCGATCCGAACGACCGCGATTCGGATGCGTACAAGCGATTGTGCAGAGATCTCGGATACCGGATCACGATGGATGCGGCGTTTGAAAATGTCGCGCTCGGCAACGACGCGATCGTGATCGGTCCTTTTACGAAGGAAGTCGGCGATCCGAATTGGCTCGACGCCGAGTTCGCTCGTTCCGGCACGAAGGCCGAACTTGTCGAAGTCAAGGTGCTCTCGGTCTATCTATCCGACGAGGCGATCTACAAGGAGCGAATCGCGCGCAGAGGCGGCGATCTGGATCGTTGGAAGCTGGACCACTGGGATCGCTTCAAATTGTCGCTCGCGCGAAGGGAAGTCGCATGGCCGCTGCCGGCCGGCGCCGTTCTTTATTACGACAATTCGCTTGAAGCTCCCGAACGGGCCGCCGATCGGCTCGAATCGTTCCTCTTCGGGGATAGAAGCCGGGACGGCGGCTGAGCCGTTTTCCCCTTCCTGTTCGCTTATCTCGGCCCCCCTCTTCCTCGTTGATCCCCCCTGGCATGGATTGTACGCTCGTGCCCCGTCCTTTATTAAAAACATCCACAGTATTCGACATATCCAACGCCCTAGCCAACACGATACGCCATCGTTCACCTTTGTTTGCGTTCGATAGCCTCGTTCTTCCCTTCTTGCAAACGCCGGCGAATCTTGTCCGCGAATGAAGTCGATCCTTGCGAGCGACCGCCCCAAGCGCCTTCGGAACGACCGTCTATAGTAAAAATTAAGATAGAACCGAAGACCGTTTTATTGTTACTTTTTTTCCATTTGTTATAATGGGGATGTTTGACAAATAGAAGTACGGAGGAGAATTCATGTCCCAAGCGCCTGTCGTCAGCTTGCAGAACGTATCGAAGCGCATCGGCGGCCGGACGATCATCGATCGCCTGACGCTCGAAGTGAATCCCGGCGAAGTGTTCGGCTTCCTCGGTCCCAACGGTTCCGGCAAGACGACGACGATCCGCATGATGGTCGGCCTCATCACGATGTCGGGCGGAGATATCACGATCGCCGGACATAGCGTCAAGTCGGCTTTTCCCCAAGCGATCGCCCGCGTCGGCGCAATCGTAGAGAACCCTGAGATGTACAAGTACCTGACGGGCTATCAGAACCTGATTCACTTCGGCCGCATGAACCCGGGCATCGACAAAGCCCGCATCGACGAAGTGGTCGCGCTGGTCGGACTTCAGGACCGCATTCACGACAAAGTCAAAAAGTACTCGCTCGGCATGCGCCAGCGGCTCGGCGTCGCGCAAGCGATCCTGCACCGGCCGGCGCTCCTGATTCTGGACGAGCCTACGAACGGCTTGGATCCGGCGGGCATCCGCGAGCTCCGCGATTACTTGCGCAAGCTCTCGCGGGAAGAAGGCACCGCCGTATTCGTCTCTAGCCACTTGCTCTCCGAGATGGAGCTGATGTGCGACCGCGTCGCCATCATCCAGAAGGGCGAGCTCATCGACATCCGGTCGCTGCGTACCGAATCGGCCGGCGTATCCGCGGCCATGGAGGAAGTGCTGTTCGAGGTCGACCGGCCGAGCGAGGCCGTGACCGCCCTGGAGGGCCGGGGCTCGGCGCGCTTCGTCGACGGCGGCTTCAGCGTGACGGCCGACCGCGAGACGATCGCCGACATGAACGCCCGGCTGGTCGCGGCGGGGATCCGGGTCTACGGCATCCGCGTCAAGATCAAGTCGCTCGAGGACCAATTCCTCGAGGTGACCGGGGGTGAGACGATTGGCTAGCTTTTGGAATCTCGTGCAGAACGAGAATATGAAGATCTACCGGCGAATCAGCACGTGGATCATGCTGGGGATTACGGTCGTCATTCCGCTGCTGTTCACGATTGCGTTCGTGCTGTTGACGGAGGACAACAACGCGAACAACTGGGAAGCGATGATGCTGGAGTCGCAGGTTTTATTCCTCTTAATCACCATCTTTGCCGTCGTCAAATCGTCGGAGACCGTGGCAGGGGAATTCTCCCGCGGTACGATCAAGCTGCTGCTGATCCGTCCGTGGAGCCGTTCTGCGATCCTGCTGTCCAAGTTTATCTCGATCATCCTGTTCGCGCTGCTGTTCACCGTCGTCAGCTTCGCTGTGACATGGCTCGCCAACGTCGTCGCGTTCGGCTACACGGCGAATCCCGCGAACCTGATCTCCGATCAATCGCCGCTCGCCGGCGGCTCGCCATGGGCGTACGCGCTGCGGTATTATCTGGACGAATTCATCACTCTCGTCGTCGTCGTTACGTTCGGATTCATGCTGTCCGCGGCGTTCCGAAGCAGCGGTCTCGCGATCGGCCTGTCGTTGTTCCTGCTGTTCTCCGGGACCATGATCTCCGGCCTGCTGTCGCTCACCGACAAGGCATGGGTCAAGTATGTGCTGTTCCCGCACCTGGGGCTGTCCACCTATTTGAACGGTGGTACGCCGGTTCCGAATCATCCGACCACCTATGCGTTTTCGCTCGGCGTGCTGGCCGTATACTTCGTGATTTTTAACGTCATCTCGTGGACGGTATTCACCAAGCGCGACGTATCGGCTTAAGTTCGACGAATTCCGCGACACCCTGCGCGGCTTCCGCTTGATCGGCGGAGGCCGCGTTTTTTATGTTGGCCGCCTCGATTTAACCGTCCGTTAACGCTCGGCGCATGTCTACGATAATACTTCTCTACTACGATGAAGTGTATCGTTAGACGAGGAGGGTGCGGTCTTATGTTGAAAGGATGGCACGGAAAAACGGCGTTGGTCGCGGCTGCGGCGATATTGACGGGTACGATCGCTTCTGCAGGCGGCGCAGCGACAGTTGTGGCAGCTCCGGTGGCTGTGGCGGGCACGCCTTACGATGCGGCGGGAAGCTATGATGCCAAAGTGCCTCATATTGTCATTAATCAGGTGTACGGCGCGGGCTTGAATGCCGCAACCGATGCCTGGGCTTCGCACGGCTTCATCGAATTGTACAATCCGACTGCGGCGGCCGTGGATCTGACAGGATGGTCGCTGCAATACGCGGATCGCGGGAACAACAAGACGACCGGCGCGACGCTGGGCTGGGAAAAGCTCGACCTGAGCGGCACGATTCCCGCAAAGGGCTACTATGTGATCGCCGGCAAGGCGACGGGCGCCACGACGCCCGCGGTCGATCTGACCGGCAGAACCGATCTGACCTGGGACCGCTATATCAACAACAAAGGGCTAAAGGTCGCGCTGATCAGCAACCGAACGCTGCTGACGGACGTGAATCCGTTCGACGTCAACACCGCGCACGACAAGGCGCCGGGCTACGTCGACATGGTCGGCTCGGGCAGCAACGACAGCGGCAGCACGATCGACGGCTTTGAGACGGCCTATCCGTCCGGGGACGCCCAAGGCACGTCCAAGAAAAAGGCGATTCGCCGGACGAACGGAATCGATACCGACAACAATCAGGCGGACTTCGTCCAAGTCGACTACTCTTCAAGTACGCTGGACCTGGCCGCGGTCGGTCCGCATCTGAAGCCGATCGTTCAGCCGCTCGAGCTGCGGACGAGCGTGCTGGCCGACGCTTATGCGGGCTCGCCGTATTCGGCGACGATCGCTGTGTACGGCGGCACCGCGCCCTATACATACACGGCGGATGGGCTTCCCGAAGGCCTGACGCTCGACGCCGCTAAAGGCAAGATCACAGGCATTCCGAAGGCCGCCGGTCTGTCTGCGCTGCGGCTGTCGGTGACGGACGCCGCTTATCCGACGCCGAAGACGGCTTCGGCCAGCGTAACGCTGCGCGTGAATGATTCGACGACGGGCGCCGCGTTCGAGGACGCCATCTCCGTCACCAAGATCGGCGGGTTCGTCGCGGACAAGCCGAGCGATGACGGGGGCGTCGCGGAGATCGTCAAGTACAACAAGGACAACGGCAAATTTTATTTGGTAGACGGCGCAGGGAATCCGCCCTCGCTCAAGATCGTGACTCTTGGCGACGGCAAGCATCTCGAACTGTCGGGCACCGTGGCGGTGAAGGAGCTTGCGGAGACGGGCGGCTTCGTCTACGGCGATCTGACGAGCGTCGACATCAATACGGCGGCCAAGCGGATCGCGGTATCGGTGCAGGAGAAGGACAGTCTGAAGCCGGGAAAAATTCTGACGCTCGATTATGACGGCAAGCTGCTCGCTTCCTACGAAGCGGGCGTGCAGCCGGACATGATCAAGTCGACGAGCGACGGCAGGTACATTCTGACGGCAGACGAAGGCGAGCCGCGCACGCGCGCCGGCGATCCGGAGGGCAGCATCACGATCGTCGATACGAAGACGGGCGCCGTAAAGCGCGTCAAGTTCGACGATCCCTCCGTAATCGGTGACGACGTGCATATCCGTGGCGCAGGAGATCCCGTCAGCGGGCAAGTTACCGGCAGCGGAACCAAAGCCGACGCGGTGCGGGACCTGGAGCCCGAATATATCGCGCTCTCGGGAGACGAGCGGACGGCCTACGTAACCCTGCAGGAAAACAACGCCGTCGCGGCGATCGCCGTCGAAACCGGCAAGGTGCTGTGGGTCAAAGGGCTTGGCCTCAAGGACCTGAGCAAGCCGGAGAACAAACTCGACCTGGTTAAGGACGGTATCATTCAGCTGGAAAACGTGCCTTTCTACGGCGTCTACATGCCGGACGGCGCAGCTTCCTTCCAGGCGGGCGGCAAGACGTACCTCGTGACCGGCAACGAAGGGGATGCCACCGAGTGGGACGGCCGGGTCACAGCGAGCACCGTCAAATCGGCGAAGGCGAGCCTCGATCCCGCTTCCGCAGCCGCGAAGTTTCTCGCCGGCACGACGCGGTACGACGGCGTCGAAGTCATGAGCGATATGGGCCGTGACGGCATCTATCTATACGGCGGTCGGTCGTTCTCCATTTGGGATGCCGCGACGATGACGCAGGTCGCCGATACGGGCAGCGACTTCGAGCGCATCACCGCGCAGCGTTTTCCGCTTCATTTCAATGCAAGCAACAGCAGCAGCAAGACGGGCGTCGACGAGCGCAGCGGCAAAAAAGGCCCCGAGCCCGAGGACGTGAAGACGGGCCTCGTCGGTACGCGGACGCTGGCATTCGCGGGGCTGGAGCGCATCGGCGGCGTCATGACGTACGACGTGACGAATCCGTCCAGTCCGCTGTTTTTGAACTACGTGAATACGAGGGACTTCTCGGCAGGCTCCGGCGTCAACACCGACAGCGGACCGGAGGGACTCGAGTTTATTCCGGCTTCCGATAATCCGACAGGCTATCCGCTGCTGCTCGTCGCCAACGAGGTGGGCGGCACGGTCGCGGTGCTGCAGCTGAACGTCTCCAAGGTGACGCTCGACCGTTCGGCGCTGTCGCTGAGCGTCGGCGGCGCGACGAGCAGTCTGAACGCGTCGGCGACCCGGCCTGACGGATCCGCCGCGACGGTCGCGTGGAGCAGCTCCAATCCCGCCGTTGCAACGGTCGACAGCCAGGGCCGCGTGACGCCGGTCGCCGCAGGCACCGCCGTCATCTCGGCGGTCACGGCGGACGGCTATGCGAAGGCCGATGCGGTGGCGACGGTCACGACGGGCGGGGGCACCGGCCCGACGACACCTTCTCCAAGCCCGTCGCCGAGTCCTTCGCCGTCGCCGAGCCCGTCACCATCGGGACAGACGGAGACTTACGGCGACGTGACAGTTCGCACGAACGGCAGCGCAGCCGTCATCAAGCTGTCCGGCAAATCGGCGGGCGATGCCTCGCAGGCAGTCGTGGAACTGCCGGCCGAGGCTGTCGCCAAGCTGACGAGCGGCGCGATCAAGTCTCTGACCGTCGAGACGGCCGCGGCTACGCTCTCGTTCGACGCCGATGCCATCGCGGCGATCGGCTCCGCGGCAGGCGCCGGCGCGCTAAAGCTGGAGCTTCGCCAACGAACCGCAGCCGACGCGGCTGCCGGCCTGCCGGAGAGCGCGCGCAGCGGCCTGCTGGCCGCGGTGGGAGACCGTCCGATCCTCGAGCTGCTGCTGACGGCGGGCGGCAAGTCCATGCATGAATTCGGCCGCGGCAAGGTCAAGATCGCAATCCCTTATGCGAAGCGTGCCGGCGAAAACGCCTCCGGCATCGTCGTTCGGTACATCGCAGCCGACGGCCGGATCGAGACCTTGCCAGGCGGCGTCTACGATCCGGCGACGGGGACGCTGCGCTTCAACGTCGCGCACTTCTCCATGTACGGCGTAGGCTACAATGCCCGCGCGTTCGCCGATACCGCGAAGAGCTTTGCCGCGGACGACATTGCGTACTTGGCGGCGCGCGGCATTCTTGGCGGCGTAGGCCAGGATGTGTTCGCGCCCAAGAGCGCCGTTACAAGGGCGGACCTCGCGATGATGCTCGGGCGCATCGCCGGGGAGGACCTTAATGCCTATCAAGGAAAGAACGCCGGCTTCAAGGACGTGAAAAGCGGCGATTACTTCGCGGGCGCCGTCGCCTGGGCGGCCGACAAGGGCATCGCCTCCGGTACGGCTGCAGGCCGGTTCGATCCGCATGCTGCGGTGACGCGAGCGGACCTCGCCGTCATGCTCGCCAAGTTCGCGGCAGTTCAAGGCTTCGCGCTGCCGAGCCGTCAGGCGGCGATCGTGTTCGCCGACGCCGCTGCGATTCCGGCCTATGCCGCCGATGCAGTCGGTGCCGTGCAGCGTGCAGGCATCGTATCGGGCCGTCCGACCAAGAGCGCTTCGGGGCTGGCTTATGCGCCGAAGGACAAGGCGACACGTGAGGAGCTGGCGAAAATGCTGGCGGCATTCGTAAAGCTATCGGAAGAGAGCTGAGCGGATCGCATGTAAAAGGGCGGGATGGCCGCAGACGCGAGGTTAAGAGCCGACACGCGGCGCCATTACCGCGCACAGGAGCTGCGCGAGGTCAAAGTCTCTGCTTGGAGGCGATGACCTTGCCGGGGCGATCGTGCAGGCCTTGCTCATCCGACGATCCCAACAAAGCGGAGCGGCGCTTCTGTCTGACAAGACAGGAGCGCCGCTTTTGTTTTAGGGCATGTCGCCGCGACATTGCGCTCCCGCCCGTTACGGACGCCGCTTTCCGCCTCCACACGCATCGCCCACCTTTTTAAAAGCTCCGTCACCCCGCCTTTATGTGCCCACCCCTGACCCGACATGTGCGTAAGCCCCATCTCTAAGGTTATACTGGTAGATGCGTCCTGCAGGGACGAGCGCTCTCGATTGTCCTTTTTCACTGTGGGTAAGGATAGGTAGGAAAAGCATCCGTTTGCGATAAAAAGGAGGGTTGAACGGGTGACGACATGGCTGCTGCTGGCACTGATTATTTTTATTTTTCAGTCCGGCACGATCCTCGTGCTGGAGTATCGCCGCCCAGCCAACGCCATGGCATGGTTGTTCATCTTGTTTTTGTTCCCGATCGTCGGGTTCGTGCTCTATTATTTTCTGGCGCGCGAATACGGGAGACGGCGCAGGGCGAGGCGAAGAGGCGGCCTGGACGAGCAGCGGCGGGGCGAGATCTTGAAGAAGAGCCACATCATCAACGAGCCCGGAGACATCCCGGGAGGCGGATTCGCCGACGAAGCCAGACTGTTCCGCACGCTGCGCAAGGCGGGCGCGGCGCCGATCACCGCCTGCAACAAATCGCGCGTACTGACCAACGGACAGATGACCTACGATGCGATGCTGGAAGCGATCCGGGGCGCGCGGCATCATATTCATTTCGCTACATACATATACCGGGACGACGAGATCGGCCGTCTGTTCCGCGACGCCATGATCGAAAAAGCGAAGGAGGGCGTGCAAGTCAGGCTCATCTACGACGGCATCGGCAGCGTCAAGCTGAGCAAGTCCTTTTTTGCGGCGTTCGAGGCGGCAGGCGCGGAGTACGCATGCTTTTTCCCCTTGCGTCCGGCGTTCATGAAGAAGAGGATGAACTATCGCAATCATCGCAAAATACTCGTCGTGGACGGCACCAAAGGCTTTGTCGGCGGCATTAACGTCGGCGAGGAATACTTGGGCAGGCATAAAAAGCTTGGCTTCTGGCGGGACACCCATCTGGAGCTTGAGGGCGATGCCGTATACGGACTGCAGGAAGTGTTCCTGAAGGACTGGGAGATCGCCACGCGACAGCGTCCGAGCGATCCGATGTTTCTGCCCGAGCATGGCTGTACCGGCAACGAGGTCGTGCAGATCGTGGCGGGCGGGCCGAACCGCAGGGCGGATGCGATCCACGAGACGCTGTTCGCCGCCTTGGCGGCCGCGAAGGAGCGGATCTGGATCACGACGCCGTACTTCATTCCGAGCGCGGGCGTGGTGATGGCGCTCAAGACGGCCGCGCAGAGCGGCGTCGACGTGCGGATGATCGTACCGCTCATTCCCGACACGAAGCTTGTACATGCGGCTACGATGTCCTATGTGGACGAAATGATGAGCTGCGGCATCCGCTTCTGGCAGTACGAGCGGGGCTTCATCCATGCGAAGGTCGTCATCGTCGACGAGCTGATCGCGTCGGTCGGGACGGCGAATATGGACCTGCGCAGCTTTTTCAGCAACTTCGAGACGAACGCTTATCTGTTCCATCCGGATGCGATCGCGGCGTTGGAGCGCGACTTCCTGCAGGACCTTCGCGACAGCCGCGAGCTGGAGCTATCCGCGTTCCGCAAGCGTTCAGGCGGCCGCAAAGCCGCCGAAGCGCTCTGCCGGATGCTGTCGCCGCTGCTGTGACGCGGAGCGGAGCCGGCGACGCTGCTCCGCGTCTATTTCCCGCCGAGCACGGCTTCGACCTCGATCTCCACAAGCAGCCGCGGATCGATCAGCGCCTTGACCTCGACCATCGTCGCGACGGGCTGTACATCCCGGAAATATTCCCCGTGAGCCCTGCCGATTTCTTCCCACTTCGATATATCGGTCACGAACATCCGCGTGCGCACGACGTCGGACAGCTCGGCGTCAAGCTCGCGGAGCGCATGCTCGATAATTCCCAGCGCGAACCGCGTCTGCTCGTAAGCATCGCCGACGCCTACGACTTCTCCGTCCTTCATGGCGGTCGTGCCTGCTACCTCGATCCGGTCCCCGATCCGGATCGTGCGGCTATAGCCGACAATCGGCTCCCATGGCGAGCCGCTGAATACTTTCCTGCGTTCCATTGCACCACTCCGTTCTCCAGATATCTTCATTGTATCGCGAAGATATTCGTTGCGGAATAGGCCGTCAAGTCCGCTTAATCTGTTGGAGCACGTCGCCGAGCCGCTGCGGCTTCATCTGCCCGATGAGGTCGCCGAGCACGCGCAGGCGGTCCAGAATGTTGAGCAGATTGAAGTCGGTCGGGTGCGGATCGGCGCGAACCTCAGCCCAGTCGAGCGGGGTCGAGACCGGCGCGCCGGCTCTGGCCCGCGGCGTGTAAGCGGCGGCGAGCGTCCGTCCCGGGTAATATTGCAGATAGTCGAGGTAAATGAGCGATCCGCGGTTCTTCTTCAGCCGTTCTACGGTGAAGAGCTGCGGATTTTTTGCCGTCAGGTATTCGGACACGAACTTGCCGAACCGGCGGAGATCGTCGTAGGTCGGCCCCGGCTCGATGCGCATGACGACCTGGATGCCCGTTGCGCCCGACGTTTTGGGGACGGCTTCGAGGCCTAGAGAATGCAGCAGGTCGCCGACCTTGCTCGCGGCTTCCATAATCCGAGGTTCCTCCTCGAGGCTCGGATCGATATCGAGGATCCAACGGTCGGGCAAGGGCTGACCGATCCGCTCGCAAGAGACATGGAACTCGAGCGCATACAGGCTGCCCATCCAGAGCAGCGTCGGCAACGAGTCCAGCACGACATATCGAATGCCGCCTTCCGTCTCCGTTCGGACGTATTCCGGCACGGGAGTAGGGGCATTTTTTTGATAGAAAGACTTGCCCGCATAGCCCTCGGGAAATCGGATGGTCGTCAAATAACGCCCTTCGCTGTGGGGAAGCAGATAAGGTGCCAGCTCGGCCAAGGTCCGAACGTACCGGAGCTTGTCGATGCCCATATCGGGCCACAGGAGCTTGTCCGGATGGGAGACGAGCAGCTCTCGCTCGCCGAGCTTTAGCGTGACGGGCGACATCGTAGCCGGCGTCATGGGCGTTCCTCCTTTAGGCGCTCGCGCAGCTGTTGCGTAAGATCGGCGTTGCGCTCGCCTCGCTTGAGGGCTTTGTCCGCACGCCTTGCGCCGTTTCTTCTTAGTGTAGCCGGTTATCGAAGCTGCCATTCCGCCCGTCTGCGCGATGAGCATGTGAGTGGAGCGCCGTTCCGCCCGTCCGCGCGATATGCATGTGAATGGGAGCCTCAGCCGCTTTCCCGCACTTTTGCCGACGCACGCTCATAAAACATTAGAGAACGTGCTTCGGGGAGGGATTGCTACGGACATACCGCAGCTTCATCATGCCGGGACGCTGCTGTCTTTGGCGCTGGTTTTCTGGACGGGTTCTTCGCTGTTCGCCATGCTGCATCCCCGTATCGTGATTGGCATGGCGCAGGAAGGGGCAGAGGACGGTGAGACGGCGCGGACGTTGATCGGGCGAGTGAGGCTTCAGGGCGCGCTCATGAGCTTGGCGGGCTTCATTCTGCTCGCGCTGCCGCTGCTCATGTAGTGCCGATCGCGGAGATTGGAAATAGGGAAAGTAGAGAGATAGTAGAGAAAGTAGAGAAAGTAGAGAATTAGAGAAACAGGGAAAGCGCGGATGTATGGCTAAAACGCAATTGCCGATACAAAAAAGGGATGTCCCAAGTCATGTCGCATGACTCGGGGACATCCCTTCTTTTATAAGAGCGATCAGCCGGTAAACTCTTGAACCCATTCGCCGTTGTAGTAAGCGACGCCGATGGACTTGTAGTTGGCGCCCAGAATGTTCGCTTTATGGCCTGCGCTGTTCATCCAGGCGTTCATGACCTCGGCCGGCGAACGCTGGCCTTTGGCGATATTCTCGCCTGCGTAGCTGTACGTCACGCCGAACTGCTTCATCATATCGAACGGCGAACCGTACGTCGGCGAGTTGTGATCGAAATAGTTGTTGTTGTACATATCCTTGGCCTTCGCGTCGGCGACGGTCGTCAGCTTCGCGTCCGACTTCAGCGCGGTCAGGCCGGCCTTGGCGCGTTCTTGGTTGACGAGGTTGACGACTTGCGCGGCGAAGTCCGATTGCTGGACCGTCGTGCCTGCGCTCGTGGAGCCGGAGCCCGTCTTGCCGGTGCTGGCCGGTGCGGATGGCGTAGGCGTCGGCTTGGCAGTCGGTGCCGGTGTAACTGTCGGAGCCGGTGTAACTGTCGGAGCTGGCGTTGCCGTCGGTTTAGGGGTGACCGTCGGCGTCGGCTTGGCAGTCGGTGCGGTGGTTGGCGTCGGCGTCGTCACGGGCTTGGAAGGCGTCGTCACGGTCGTCGAGCCGCCGTACAGCTGCGACAGCAGCGAGTTCAGGTCGAACGAGCCGAGCAGCTGCTGCAGCTGCGCAGGGTTAAGCGTAGTGGCGCTAAGCGTATATGTGTAAGTCTTGACTGCCGGAGTGCCCGCGGTTGTTGCAGCATGAGCGGACGTGCCGAAAGGTACGGCAATCGACAGCACCAGAGCGCTCGATAATGCCAGTTGACCGATGCGATTCTTTTTCATGAAGCAATTCCTCCTTGGTATAAGCCTGCGAGGTTAGCTGACGGGTTAGGTCGGAGTACGCCCTGCCGCTCAAGACGGCTTCACCCCGTATACTTGGTTCCCCCGCGCCCTGTCGGGCTTCGGCTCGGATGCTTCACATTCTATCAGCACCATCAGGCCTGTTTCACGGCATAAATATTACCATTACCCATATTATGGAATGATAAAAAAGCCCTCACCCGCGTCGGGCGCGGACTTCGGGCGGGGCGAACATCGCTTCTTAGAATATTCTCATCCTTCTAAAGGCGAGTGAATCCGCCCGCGAACGCTACAAATCGCCCGATCCTGTCCGACATCCGCTACGATTCAGCGCGTCGTTACGAATAAAAAAGCGCCGAGATTCCATGATCTGCGCGGACCAAAAGAACAGGGGACGCCGATGCATGGCGCCCCCTGTTCATATACGCAATGCCTAGCCTCAGACGGTCGGCTCGGTCGCCTTCCGTCTTCTGGAGGTCGGCGCCGGCGCGCCGGCGCCTGCGGTATCGCCGCCGGCGGCAGCGGCGCCCGGCACGGCCGGTTTCGCGCGCGTGCGCTTCGGCTTGTCCGCCGTCGTCTCGGCAGCGCCCGTATCGCCGCGAATCGCGGATTTGCGTCCCGCGCCGCGTCCGGCGGCGGCCCCGCTTGCGGCCTCGTCTCCGGTCTTCACCGCAGCGAGGCTCGCTTGCAGCGCAGACATCAGGTCAATGACGTTCGTGCGCTCGGCGGCAGGCGCCGTGACGACATCCACGCCTTGTCCCGCCACCTTCCGGTTGATCGCCTCAAGCAGCGCTACCCGGTAGTCGTCCGTGTACTTGGCCGCGTCGAACGGCGACGACAACTGCTCGATGAGCAGCTTGGCCATATCCAGCTCGCGATCGTTGACGTTCAGATTTTGCGGCAGTCCGGGGACGCCGGATATGGCGCGGATTTCGTCCGGGTAGAACATCGTTTCCATGCAAATGCAGTTGTCTACGCAGCGGATGGCCGCAAGGCTGCTTTTGCTGCGAATGGCGACCTTGGCGATTCCGATCCTTCCGGACTGCCGCATCGCTTCGAGCAGCAGGCCATAAGCGCCGGCGCCCGCTTGATCCGGAGACAGGTAATACGTTTTCTGATAGAACATCGGGTCGATCTCCTCAAGCGCCACGAAGTCCAGAATTTGAATCGTGCGCGTATTCTCGGGCTTCACGGCCTCGAGCTCCTGCTCGTCGAACAGTACGAACCGCCCCTTCTCGTACTCGTACCCTTTGGTGATCTCCTCCCACTCCACCGCCCTTTCGCAGTGCGGGCAGCTTTTGGCGTAAGAGATCGGGGTACCGCATGCTTTGTGAATCTGCCGCAGATGCACGTCTTTGTCCTCTGTAGCGGTGAACATCTTGACAGGCACGTGCACCAGCCCGAAGCTGATCGCGCCCTTCCATACCGTATGCATAACGATAACGCCTCCTTATGGTTCCGTATACCATCTAGGGTTCCCATGGCGGTATGGCATTCATACCGTCTGGGCATCCTGAAGCGGACGATCTTTTAGGCGAAGTCCATCAATGACGGCGAAGGGAGCGGCGCCCATGAGCGAAGACGGAGCGATTGACGGCAAGGACCACATCTACGAAGGTCGCGACAATTACGACATGGACATCGACCGGATGATTAACGAAGGCCTCGGCGGCGGCCAGGTGACGCTCGACAACGGGCTGATCGAAGAGACGACGACCGATACGATGCGGGAAAAGGAAGGGGACGATCCATCGTGAACGTGGAGCGCGCCAAGCAAATTTACGAATCGAAAGATACGATCGCCGTGCAGCTCGAAGGGCAGCCGGTGTGGATTGAAAAGGTGGACGAAGCGAACGGCGTAGCGACCGTGCAGGTCGGCCGGAAGCCGACGAACGTGCAGACCGTGGCCGTAGACCGGTTGACGGAATAGGCACCCGAACCGCATATTGAATTAGCTAAGCAGGCTGCTCTGCGTCGAACGCATGACGAGGGCGGCCTGTTTTGTTTGTTTCCGCAGAAAAATCCGCGAGCCTTAGAATCCGATCGCATATTTGAAAAGGGAAAAGAATAGGTATGACGTTATTCGGCCGGTCGGCGAATCAGGGGGACTGGATGTCCAACATATGCCGGACAGATGCGACCGTGAGCATGTCCGATGTTTGGAAACGCTGTCTCCCGGGTAAATTTTCGTATAACCAACTCATGCACTAGAAGGGAGAGGCTCTACATGGATCGCAATACAGAAGGCTGGAGCGACAAAATCAAAGGCGCAGTCAATCAGGCGAAGGGCGAAGCCAAGGATCAATGGGGCAACCTCACCGACGATCCGGGTCTCCAGGCAAGAGGCAAATGGGATAAGGCAAAAGGCAAGATACAAGAAGGAATCGGCGAGTGGAAGGAAAACACCAAGGCCCGCACCGATCGTTAATTGTCGGAAATCTTTCTTCTATATAGAGGGCATAGAGGGTCGTTCGCCGGATGCTGTCCGGCTGGCGCCACGCAAAGACACAGCCTTGAGGCTGTGTCTTTTGCTATAATAATCCTGATCTGCCACCTGAAAGGGTGATAGCGTCGTCGCATGCAGCTTCAGGTAGATTCGAATCTATCATAATTCACGCGAGGGTTACATAGAATCGTCTAAAAGCCGGAGCGGACAGGCCGGCCGACTCGAAGGAGCGTTTCATATGGAAAAGAAGGCGTCGCTGCGCGTCATTCCCGTCAAGTACCCGCTCGGACTGAAGCAAATGTCGGGTTTTTCGTTTTTGTTTTTGCTGTCGCTTGGCAACCTGCTGCATGATGCGGACGGCTCGCTATGGTATGTGCATGCGGTGATGTTGACCTTACTCGGGGGCGCGCTTATCTACCTGGTCGTCCGAAGGACCGCCTTGAAGGCCGAGCTCGCGATCGCAGGCGGCCGGTTGACCGTGAACGGCATCTCGATGACCGGCGCGTCGCTGCAAGAACTGCGGATCGACCGCGGGCTAGTGGGCCTGCTGCCCCACGGGAAGCGGATCGTGCCTGTCCGCTTGTGCCTCGAGCTGCAAGACCGGCAGGCAAGTATTCTCTTGCTCCGATGGGCGGAAAAGCAGGGCGTACGGGTGCGCCAAGGCACCTTCATGCGCTGGATGTAAGGCCCATGGGGGCGGGCGTTTTTTACTCGTCCTCGGCTTCGATGATCGATTTGCCCGCGATGAACAGAATGGCGACGCCGGCAACCATGCAGCAAGACAAGGTGACGATATACAGCATTCGAATGGCCTCCTTCGGTACTTGCAAAGTCAATTGTAGAAAATGGCCAAAAAGATGCCCATAGCGACGGCCACGCAGGCCGCGTAGATCAATCCGAGCCGCGTCCACTTCTTGCCTGTGCCGCTGCCATAGCCGGTATTTTCGCTCCGGTTCGCTTTAGACCAGCCTACGGCGAGCGTGGCGATCAACCCTGCGACCATGACGAAGACGACTGCGCCGATTAATAAGGAAATGTCCATTTAGCATGCGCCTGCCTTTCTGGAATATCCGTCAAGAAGGCGTACCTGTCCGCGCGACAGACGGTCGACATGATTCCCCGCGAAGGTCGCGGGGACGGTCGAGGACCGGTCAGGGTCGGGTCCAGGTCGGGTCTGGATCCGGTCTAGGGCGAGCCTGGTCGGGTCCGGGTCCGGGTCCGGTTAGCCTGCGGCAGTAGCCTTCTTGAAGCATGTGCTCCAAGCATAGGAGGCTTTCCTTCTGTCCGCATCCTCCAATGCGCCGTTTTTTCCCCCATCCAATTGCTCCTCCAATTTTTGTCCCGCAAAGCTTGCTCGACCCATCGGATAAGCCGATAATAGGAGCATTGGAGGAGGGATGTACCTTGTGGCAACCCGATCGTCGGCCGGGCAGGCCTGTGTATCGACAGATTGCCGAACGCTTCGAGCGGCTCATCCGGCAGGGCGAACTGACAGCGGGCAGCATGCTGCCCGCGGAGCGGAAGCTGGCGTCCGAGCTCGGCGTCAACCGCTCGACGGTCATCCAGGCTTACGAGGAGCTGCGCGCGTCGGGCCTCGTCGTGCGGACCGTCGGCAGCGGTACGCGGGTAGCCGGCGGTTCGGCGTCGCCGCTGCATCCCGCCGATTGGCGCACTTATCTGGATGCGGGCACGATGCTTCCGAATTCGGACGCGATGCGGCGCATCCGGACAGGCCTGCGCAAGGAGGCAGGGCTGGTCGATTTTGCGAGCGGCGAGCTGTCGGAGGCGCTGTTCCCGAGCGAGACGATCCGGGACATCTTCGCCGGGCAGCCTTACGACGGTCCGCTCGGCTACGATGACCCGCAGGGCTACGGCCCCTTCCGCGAGGCATTGGCCGCATTTTTGTCGCATCGCCTTCGCATCGCGACTTCAGCCTCTTCGTTGCTCATCACGTCCGGCTCCCAGCAGTCTCTTTTTTTGATCATGCAATGCTTGCTGAGAAAAGGCGACGCCGTGGCGGTGGAGACGCCCTCTTACTGCTTCTCGCTGCCGCTGCTTCAGTCTGCGGGCTTGCGGGTGCTGCCGCTCCCGGTCGGCCGCGAGGGCATCGATCCGGATGACGTCGAGCGGCTGCATCAGAAGCATCGGCTCAAGATGCTGTTCTTGAACCCGAACTTTCAAAATCCCACGGGATCGGTGCTGCCTGCCGAGCGCAGAGCGCGGCTGCTCGCGATCGCGGAGGAGCGCGGCATACCGATCGTGGAGGACGATCCGTTCAGCCTCACCGCCTTCGACGGCAGACCGCCGCTCCCGCTCAAAGCCGAGGACCCGAGCGGGCGGATTCTTTATGTAGGGTCATTGTCCAAGATCGCGGCATCGGGACTTCGCGTCGGATGGCTGGCGGGGCCGCAGGAGATCGTATCGAGGCTTGCGGACGCGCGGCAGCAGATGGATTTTGGCATGAGCGTCATCCCCCAATGGCTGGCCGCCAAGCTCATCGAAGGAGAGGCCTTCGACAGGCAGATCGGGCGGCTGCGAAGACAACTGTCCGAGCGGTTGGACGAGCTGCGCGCCAGCCTCGACTTTCATCTGCCCGGACTTGTATCGTTTACGCCGCCCGACGGGGGCCTGAACCTTTGGGTCAAGTGGCTGGGGGAAGGCGATCCGCGTCTCATGCGCACGCTCGAGCGGGCGCTGTCGGCGGGCGTCGCGTACGTGCCGGGCCAAGTATTCGGCGCCGAAGAGGCAAGCATGCGCCTCTGTTATGCAAGGCCCGAAGCGGGACAGATCGAGCCCGGCATCGTACGGCTTAAGGGAGTGCTCGCTGGGGGAGAGTGAGCAGTAAGGGCAAGCGTTAGAAGCAAGCGTTAGAGGCAAGCGTTAGGGTATTAGGTACGGTCGGGCGATTGAGGCAAGCGTGAATGGCAAAGCGAATAAGGCAAAGTGAGAAAGGCAAAGCGAGTAAGGCGGCCGGTAGAGGCAGCGAAAGAGGCAAGCGAATAAGGCAAAGTGAGAAAAGGCGAGCGGTAGTTGCAGCGAAAGAGACATGCGAATATGGCGAGTGAAAGAGGTGCGTATAAGAGTTTAGCGAAAGTGGTTAGCGAAAGTGATTAGCGAAAGTGGTAAACGAAGTGGCAAACGATAGGGAAAAACGATAGAGGCAAGCCGTAGGGGCACGTGTTAGGTAACAATAAGCGCCCCGATAAAGAATAAAGCGTCAGGCGGCGGTGAAGCCTGTTATAACGGGCGCAAGGTTAGTTTGCGTGTGGCGACAGCTTATTTAGTGGAATGGGCTGCCGCGGAGCTTCCCTTGCGGCGATGCGTGAGCCGAAGGGCAATCGCAAGCGCCAGGTAGAGGAGCGCCGGAGCGGCGACGCTGGACATACCCCAGGAGGACGGGGAGCCCAACAGGCAGAAGAAGCTGGCTCCGGCCCCGATCGCCGCGGCTCGGAAAGGAACGATCATCGCCGGCGAAGCGGCCATCCCCGCAAGCTCTGCCGGAACGGGGGCGCCGTTCAGCCGCTTGGCCCCCAGCCATAAGCGCAAGATGCGTGGCAGGGAAGAAAACCAGATGCCGGCGACGGGCAGCACGATTGCCGGAAGCAGCAGCGCGGCCCGGTCGATCCAATAATCGCGGTCGAACGACCACGCCAACAGGCAGACGGCGACTGCGGCCCCGATCGCCGGCAGCGTGGCAAAAGCCGTCCAAGACAACAGCTTGCGCGATCTGCGGGCGAGCCGCTCTGCCGAACCGAAGTTCAAGAGCCGGGAAGCCTTGTTACCGGCCGTCCATGCAATGGCGAGCAAAAGCATCATGCATCCCGCTTCTAATACGAATAGCGCGTTGTACACGTTCATTCCCCCGTTCGGATCTCATAACGCTATCATAACCCGCTCGCCCCGCCGCCCGTCACGTACCGGAGGGCAATCCGGCCTCCGACCTTGGACGGGGAGGCTGTCGACCCGGGGAGGGCGCCAATAAGACGCTGGCACATCGTTATTTCACCGAATCGGCCGTCTCGCGAGCCAATAAGACGCTGCCATATCGCTATTTCGCCAAATCGGCTGTAGCGCGAACGAATAAGACGCTGGCACATCGCTATTTCGCCGAATCGGCCGCATCGCGAGCAAATAAGACGCTGGCACATCGCAATTCGCCAAATCGGCCGCCTCGCGAGCGAATAAGACGCTGGCACAGCGCTATTTCGCCAAATCGGCCGCATCGCGAGCAAATAAGACGCTGGCATATCGCTATTTTGCCGAATCGGCCGCAACGCGAGCGAATAAGACGCTGCCATATCGCTATTGCGCCGAATCGGCCGCATCGCGAGCGAATAAGACGCTGCCACATCGCTATTTCCCCAAATCGGCCGCATCGCGAGCAAATAAGACGCTGGCACATCGCTATTTCGCCAAATCGGCTCCATCGCGAGCGAATAAGACGCTGGCACATCGTTTGCCCCTATCTAGATAGTCCGCCTCTCCCCATCGCGCCGCGCGTTTTCCCGCCTCACGATGCTTTGCAACTTCGCCCCTGCACCGATATAATTAAGGACAACCTGCGGGAGACCGCGCTGTTAAGGAGAAATAACCCCATGTACGACAGGAGCGAGGATAGCCGCGAGACTTCCGGTGCCATCGAATACAAGCTGGCGCTGCACGCCGAGGCCGACACGGAGCGGTTCGCCGCGCGTCTGGCCGACCTGTGCGTTCCCGGTGCGCTCATCGCGCTCGACGGCGATCTCGGCGCGGGCAAGACCCGGTTCGCGAAGGCATTCGCCGCGGCGCTGGGCGTGCCCGGGATGGTCAACAGCCCGACGTTCACGATCGTCAAGGAGTACGAAGGCGGCAGGCTGCCGCTCTATCATATGGACGTCTATCGGCTATCGATGGAAGAAGCCGACGAACTGGGGCTCGACGAATATTTTGAGGGCGATGGCGTGTCGCTCGTCGAATGGGCGTCGCTCATCGAGCCGCTGCTGCCCGGTGAACGCCTGCACATCCGCTTGGAGTTGACCGGCGAACACAGCAGGCTGGCGTCAGTAAGGCCGTTCGGGACTCGATACGAAGCCTGGTGCAAGGAGCTCGGGCTTGAACCGGCAAAGGGGGAGGAGAGCGGCCATGACGGACGGTTCTAGAGAAATGGCGCATGGGAATGAACCGCTGCTGCTGTGCTTCGACACGTCCACTGCGGTGCTCGCCGTATCGGTCTGCCGCGGCGCCGAGGTGTTGGTCAGCCGGCAATCGCATGCGGAACGCAATCATGCCGTGCGCATCGTGTCCGATCTGAAGGCGCTCCTCGCGGAAGCGGGCGCTGCCGAGGCGGATGCCATCGCGGTCGGCCGGGGGCCGGGATCCTACACCGGGGTTCGCATCGGCGTATCGGCAGCCAAGACGCTGGCCTGGGCCTGGGACAAGCCGCTCGTCGGGATCTCCAGCCTGGAGGTGTTGGCGAAGGGAGCCGGGCCTTATTTGCGCGGGGAAAAACCGGCACCAGCACCGGACGCGGACTCGTCCATTGCGGAGCATGGCGGCGGACAGCCGGTATGGGTCGTGCCGATCATGGACGCACGCCGCGGTCAAGTCTATGGGGCGCGCTTCGAGACTACGGATGGCGCCGCATGGCGCCGTATGGACGAGGACGGCATTCGCCTGATCGCCGAATGGGGCCCGACTCTTGCGTCGCGCGCAACGGAGGTTGGCGCGCGTCTGCTTTTCGTCGGAGAGATCGGACCTCACGAAGCTGCGATCGCAAGCTTGCCGGGCGCAGAGTCGCTTCCAATGACGATGGATGCCGGCGCGATGGGGAAGCTCGCCGCGGAGCGGCTGGCACAGGGGCTCATCGACGACGTTCACGCCTTTGCGCCGAACTATACGCAGCTGACCGAGGCCGAAGCGAAGCTCGGAGACGTCCGGACGGAGGGACAAGCTTGAACGACAAGAAGATCGAATTTCGTTCGATGACGCTCGCGGACATCGACGCGATCGTGGAGATCGAGCGGGAGGCTTTTACCGCGCCTTGGACGCCGGAGGCGTTTCACAACGAGCTGACGCAGAACTTGTTCGCCAAGTACATGGTCATGTCCAGCGGCGACGAAGTGCTGGGCTACGGGGGCATGTGGCTGATCGTGGACGAAGCCCATGTCACCAATATCGCGGTGCGCGAGGCGTACCGCGGCCTTGGCCTCGGCGAGCGGCTGCTGCGGGAGCTGATGAAGACCGCGAGCTGGCTCGGCGCCGCGCGGATGACGCTCGAAGTGCGCGTGACCAACGAGCGTGCGCAGCGTCTCTACCGCAAGCTCGGCTTCGGTCCGGCCGGACTTCGCCCCGGCTATTATTCGGACAACAATGAGGATGCCCTGATCATGTGGGCGGATCTGGATTCGTCCCTCGGTCGGGAGAGTGGAGAGATATCATGACGGCAAAGGAACAATCGGACGGGGGTCTGCTGCTCGCGATCGAGACGAGCTGCGACGAGACCTCCGCCGCGGTCGTGCGGGGCGGGCGCGAGGTGCTATCCAACATCGTCTCCAGCCAGATCGAGACGCACCGGCGATTCGGGGGCGTCGTCCCGGAGATTGCCTCGCGCAAGCACGTTGAGAGCATCACGATGATCATTCAGGAGGCGCTCTCGGAAGCGGGCGTGTCGCGGCGCGATATCGACGCGGTCGCCGTCACGCAGGGGCCCGGCTTGATCGGGGCGCTGCTCGTCGGCGTCGTAGCCGCCAAGGCGCTCGCGATGGCGCTCGACGTGCCGCTTATCGGCACGCACCATATCGCGGGCCATATTTATGCGAACCGTCTTATCGGCGTGATCGAATATCCGGCGCTGGCGCTGGTCGTGTCCGGCGGACACACGGAGCTGGTGCTGCTTCCAGAGGAAGGCGTCTTCAAGATCGTCGGCCGTACAAGAGACGACGCGGTCGGCGAAGCTTACGACAAGGTGGCGCGCGCGCTTTCCTTTCCCTATCCCGGCGGTCCGCACGTGGACAAGTTGGCGCAGCAGGCGGAGGAAGAGATCGTACTGCCCCGGGCATGGCTCGAGGATGGCTCGTACGATTTCAGCTTCAGCGGTCTCAAGTCGGCCGTTCTGGCCGAGATCAACAAGACCAAGATGAAAGGGCTGGAGCCGTCTTTCGGCGCGCTTGCACGCGGCTTCCAGAACTCCGTCGTCGATGTCGTGACGACCAAAGCGATGAAGGCGGCAGCCGAATTCGGCGCCCGACAGCTGCTGCTGTGCGGCGGCGTCGCGGCCAATCGGGGCATACGCGATCGCCTGGCCGCCTGCTGCGAGGAAGCCGGACTGCCTATGCTCGTGCCGCCGATGTCTCTGTGCAGCGACAACGCCGCCATGATCGGCGCCGCCGCGGATTTGAAGTGGCGCAGAGGGCAGTTCTCGTCGCTGGATCTGGCAGCTTCCGCGCAGGTGTCGCTGGAGGAATGGTCAGTCATTTCATTAGATTCGCGTTAGGTTTAAGATGTTTAATGTCAGATTAGTTGACATTGTCTTTAGTCCATGTTAAAGTAACGACATACCCCCTTTTGAAAAGCGCTTGAACGAATCGACACCGACCCCGTCGATCGTTCGGGTGCTTTTCTGCGTCTTGTCATGGCAGGATCCGATCATCGTTTATTACCTCTATAAGTAGGCACGCCGCTGGATGGCGGCGGGGAAGTCAGCTATATGGGAGGTTGGAAGACTTCGGGTCACGATGGGCGGCGAAGTCAAAAAAAGGAGCTGCTCCCTGCCTAGTGCACACTGCAGGAAGAACAGGGTTCAATCATGCGGATCGGCCCAAACGTCAAAGAGAGTTCCAGTTGCCCGTCTTCCAAAATTCCGAATATCGATTTCCAAGTTTACGGCTGATGGAAACTTTTTGAAGGGGAACTCCGTCTTCAAGAATATAAGGGGGGCGGGGCAATTGCGCAGGACATGGCTTGTGACGATGGCGATCTTAATTCTGCTTATAACCGGCTGCAGCCATATGAAGACCAACCCATTCGGCGGGCAAACGGCAATCGATTGGGTCGATTTCGTCCGATTGGGGGACCGGCACTATTCGAACGAGTACGGAACCATTCTCGCAGATCCTTCGCTCGTCACAGGCGAGGTCGTGGGTACAGTGAAGTTCAAGGTCGCGGATGCCGTCACGAATCCGGGTTACCGGACCAGATCGGGGGATGCTGCGTTTTTGCCCAAGGGGACAAAGCTGTACCGAATCGAAGGCTACACGCCCGACGAGGCGATCGCGGCCCGCGACGAGACGCGGATCGGCGGCTATCGCCTATACTTCGAGGACGGCATAAGGGGGCAGATGGCGCTTCAATACAACGCCTTGCCCAAAGACCGGATCGAACGCATCGACCTGATCCGCAGCGGCGAGACCGTACCCTACCGGTCGCTTAAGAATGCGGAGAAGGATGCGTTCGTAAAGCTGCTCGAAGCGGGAACAGAAGAACAGCCTTCCTCGGCTGCCGGTGCCCCGGACCCTGTCTACAGAAGCGTCGTTTTTTACACGGACGGACCGCTGGCGTTCGTCTGCGCCTTGGTCGACGACGGCTTGGCCGTTTATTTAACGCCCGATCGCACGCTGCGGATCAAAGACGAGGTCAGAAGCCTGATTGAAGGGTGAAGGAAACCGCCGGAACTTGCGTGTCCGCAGGACTTTTTGCAAAAGGTATGTGTCCGACGAACAGCGTGTTGACTTCCGATCTGCCGCTCGCATATAATAAGGACCAATCGAACACACGTTAAACGCGTTGAACGGGAAAAGTAGGGAATTCGCCTGAATCAGAGAGCTGCGGGTCGGTGCGACGCAGCGGACGGCAACCCCGAACTCGCCCGGAAGCGGATAGACTGAGCGCCAGCATGGCGTTAGGTCCGTACGGTTAGCCTCCGTCAGAGGGCGCGGCAGTGCGAATATTCGCGCTGCTGCTAAGGTGGACCTTCGTCCGTCGCTACGGCGACCGGGACGATCGTCAACAAGAGTGGTACCGCGGTAGGCTTTGCAGCCCGCCGTCTCTTAGGAGGCGGCGGGCTTTTGTGTTTTTATTGACTACGGTCAAGACCGTACCGGAAAAGACAGCAACTGCATAACAAAATGAACGCGATGATCAGGAGCAGTAGGAAAAGCCCGGGAATCACAGAGAGCTGCGGGAAGGTGCGACGCAGCCGAAGGGCATCCGAACTCGCCTGGGAGCGGATGGACGGAACCCGCGCGTTCAGCGCCGCGGCACTACGTTCATACGGCCGGCCCCCGGTATAGGGCGCCGCCGTCTTAAAGGCTTTTTCCGGAAGGAGCCTTGCGGACGGCGCACGAGAGGGAGACGCTTTGGTGTCTCCAACAAGAGTGGTACCGCGGCGGCCTTCGAGCCCGTCGTCTCTTCTGACATAGGAGCAGGGGGGATGACGGGCTTTTTTCTGTCCCTGCAACCAAGAAGGTTAATGTTTCACCCAAGTAAATTGGCTCGCCGCATGCCCGGGGAGGCACCGTGCCAGGAGGCAGGGCTTCACCCGCTGCTTCAAATCAATTCTGATGATTCTGAATATTAAAAAAATTACCTGGAGGTTTTAAAAAATGGCAAACACCAACGACAAGAGCCAAGCGAGCGGAGTGAACGCAGTTGACGGAACCAGCCCTGCTAACATAATGAACCCAGTTCAACCCAGCCCGACCGGTATCACGAACGAGGTCGACCGGACCTCCGTCAAAAAAAGAATCCATATCTTTGACACGACGCTTCGCGACGGCGAACAGGCGCCTGGCGCCTCGCTGCGGCCCGAGCAGAAAATCGTCATCGCCCGCCAGCTCGCTCGACTGGGCGTGGATACGATCGAGCCCGGCTTCGCGGTCTCGAGTCCCGGCGAATTCGAAGCGATCCGCCAGATCTCGCGCGAGCTGCAGCAGACGGAGATCTGCGGCTTCGCCCGCTGCGTCCGCGGCGATATCGACGCAGCCGTAGCGGCGACTGCGGACGCGGCCAGGCGGAGGCTGCACCTGTTCATTTCCTCGTCGCAGATCCACCTGGATTTCCAGCTGCGCAAGACGCAGGACGAAGTCGTTAACCAGGTGCGCGAGATGATCGCCTACGGCAAGCAATTCGTCGAGGCGATCGAGTTTTCGCCGATGGACGCCTCGCGCGCGGACAGAGACTTCCTGTACAGGATCATCGAGGCGGCGATCGACGAGGGCGCCACGATCATCAACATCCCGGACACGATGGGCTACGCGTTGCCGGAAGAGTTCGGCCCGCTGTTCAGCGCGGTCCGGCAGCATGTCCGCGGCGGCGACAAGGTCGCGTACAGTGCGCACTGCCACAACGATCTGGGCATGGCGCTGGCCAACAGCCTGGCTGCGATCCGTCATGGCGCCACGCATGTCGAGGTCAGCGTCAACGGCGTCGGCGAACGGGCCGGCAACTGCGCGCTGGAGGAGCTGGTCATGGCGATCGAGACTCGCGGCGATTCCCTGGGCGTGGAGACGGGCATCCGGTCGGCCGAGATATTCGAGACGTCGCGGATGGTCAGTCGCGCGATGCATTTCCCGATCTCCTTCAACAAGCCGATCGTCGGGCGCAACGCCTTCCAGCACGAATCGGGCATCCATCAGGACGGCTTGCTGAAGAACCGCAACACATACGAAATCATGGATCCGGAGGCGATGGGCATTCCGCGCAGCATGATTATCCTGGGCAAGCATTCGGGACGACATGCGATCAAGCACCGCGCCGCCGAATACGGCATCAGCCTGGAAGACAAGGAGCTGGAGGATGTATACGCCCGCTTCAAGGTCAAGGCGGACGAGACGAAGATCGTGACCGACGACGTCCTTCTGCAGCTGGTCGGCGAGTCGACGAAGACGCAGATTGAGCCGTACGCGCTGGTCGATCTGCAGGTGCTGGCCGGCACGAACCGTACGCGGATCGCATCCGTAACGATTCGGCGCACGGAGGATGGCAGCGAGCGTACCTATACGGGCGCAGGGCAGGGGCCGCTGGAGAGCGTCATCGGCTGTATCCGGGAGGCGATGCCCGCGGGAGCCGCATTCGAAGACCTGGAGCTGCATTCGCTGTCTTCGGGCGAAGATGCCGCGGGCGAAGCGGTCGTCACCGTCCAGCATGGGGGACGCCGATTCAGGGGGACGGCGATTCATCGCGACATTATTTTGGCGGCTGCTCGCGCATACGTTGCGGCCTGCAACAGCGCCATTATGGCGGCCGGGTCGGTGGAACGCATGGAATCGGGGGCTTGATTCCGTTAAAAAGTCAATGGTTCCAGCTCCCAAAAAAGCGTGCGGGGGATGTGGGTAAAGTTATCCACAACCCCTGTGCGTAATGGGGATAAGGACCGGAATTGTGTTGGGAGAGTAAACGCGGTGTAATCTTGAAAGCGGGGATTATATTTTCATAAACGAATCACGTAAATTGGGGATATTGTGGACAAAAAAATGGCCTCCTGGAACGGGCTCAAATCGTCGGAGAAAAAAGGCGGTGTGTCGCTAATCCGCTGCTACAGCGGCAGGCGTGCATGCCTCCATATTTGCGAACAGGTTGTGGATAACGCTGTGCGTAACATTTTTTTTCGAAAGGGGGAATTCGAGTGAACGACATACTCCGTTATTATCAGCAATTCGACGAGTGGGGAAGGCTAGATCGGGAGCCTCTTAAATTTTTGATGAATATGCATTTTATTAGACGCTATCTCCCCATGAATGGCCGTATTCTGGACAATGGCGGGGGACCCGGGAAGTACGCCGCCGCGCTTGCGCAAGCGGGTTACCGCGTGACGCTGACCGATCTGTCGGCCAGGCTCGTAGAGGAAGCGCGGGCTCGCATGGCGGCGACCGAAGGCAACGTCAGGTTGGAGGCGTGCCGGGTCGCGGACGCGCAGGATCTGATCATGTTCGAGGACGGCTCGTTCGACGCGGCGCTCATGATGGGGCCGATGTATCATCTCCAGCAAGAGGCGCAGCGAGAAAAAGCCGCCCTGGAGCTTCGTCGGGTGACGAAGCCGGGCGGCGTCGTATTCGTGGCTTTTATGACCAGGGAAAAGCAAGCATCGATGTATTTGCTCGATCCTGCGAGCTGGCCGCCATGCGACACGCATGACGGTATCAGGGCGTTTCTGGATACGGGCGTATTTAACCACAGAGACGAAGGCAGATTCACGGGTGCGTATGCTTTTCCGCTCGCGGAGATCGTGCCGTTCATGGAGAGGCTTGGCTACGAGACGATCAAGCTGATCGCCGCGGATAGCATCGGGGGGATGACGTCCGATCGGCTTGGCGCATGGCGCGCCCGCGGCGAAGCGGAATACGGACGCATCGTCGAGCTTCTCGCGGAACTGGCCGAGAATACCGCTTTTCTCGGGAGTGCGCCGCACCTGCTCTACGTCGGAAAAGTACCCGATCGCTGAAGCTTCGGTACAGATACTTATTCCATCAACGATTCCCAGACGGCAAAAACGGCCTCGAGCGCTTGCTGCTTCTCCTCCAGCTTGGTTTGCACCTCACGCAGTCGAACGAAGTCCGTGCACACCTCAGGCAGGGCCATCTCCTCTTCGAGGGCCGCTACCTCTTCTTCCAGCTTCGCGATGTCCGCCTCGGCCTGCTCGCGCTTGCGCTGCTTCGCCCGTTCCTCGCGCTTGGCCTGCTTCTCGGCCTCGTAGTCGGTGGCGGGAGCAGAAGCCGCCTGCGAGGCCGATCCAGACGCTGTGCCGGATGCGGAGGCGGCGGCCCATTCCTCCAGTTCGCGTTTTTTCGCGACCATTTCGTCATAATTTCCCAGGAAATGCGTCGCTCCGTCAGGTCCAAGCTCCACGACCCTGTCCGCCAGACGATTGAGGAAGTAACGGTCGTGCGAGACGAACAGCAGCGTTCCGTCGTACTCCTCCAAGGCGCCTTCAAGCACTTCACGGCTCCATAGATCCAGATGGTTGGTCGGTTCGTCGAGCACGAGCACGTTTGCTTTCAGGAGCATAAGCTTCGAGAGCGCCACCCGCGCTTTTTCCCCGCCGCTCAAGGACCCGACCGTCTTGCGCACGTCTTCGCCGCTGAACAGGAAGTTGCCCAGCACCGTGCGGATCTCCGCCTCCGGCAGCGTCGGATAGCGGCTCCAGACTTCCTCGAGCACCGTGTTGGCCGGGTTCAGTCCGCGCTGCTCCTGGTCGTAGTAGCCGAGCTGAACGCCGGTGCCCCAGCGGATCGTGCCGTCGTTGAGCGGGAGCTGGCCGACCAGCGCGCGCAGCAGCGTCGTCTTGCCCACGCCGTTGGGACCGAGCAGGGCGATACGCTCGCCGCGCTTGACTTCGAAGCCGACATGGCGGAAAAGGGGACTAACGCCCTCCCCCGGCGCAGCGGAGGCGTCGTATACCTGCAGCACATCTTTTCCCGTACGCCTTTCGGCCGTGAAGGAGAAGTTCGCTTGCTTCAGCGTACCCGGCCGCTCCAGCCGTTCGATGCGCTCCAGGGCGTTGCGCCGGCTCTGAGCGCGCCTTGTGGTCGTCGCGCGGACGATATTTTTCTGAATGAATTCTTCCATCCGCTGAATTTCTTTGCGCTGCTGCTCGAACAGCTTGACCTTCTGGGCGAAGTCCGCCGCCTTGAGCTCCATGAAGCGGGTGTAGTTGCCGGTGTAGCGGGTCGCCGCGTGACGTTCGATCTCTACTATAGAAGAGACGGTGGCGTCCAGGAAGTACCGGTCGTGCGATACGATGACCATCGCGCCGGAGTACGTGCGCAAATACTGCTCGAGCCAGGTGAGCGTGTCGATGTCCAAATGGTTCGTCGGTTCGTCCAGCAGGAGCAGCTCGGGCTGCACGACGAGCAGCCGCGCCAGCGCGAGGCGCGTCCGCTGTCCGCCGCTCAGCGAAGAGATGACCGTGTCGCGAGAAAAATCGCCGAAGCCCATGCCGTGAAGCACGCTTCGGATGCGGTTGTTCATCTCGAAGCCGCCGGCTTCGCGGAAGCGGTCGTTCGCGTCGGCGTATTGGGTGAGCAGCGCTTCGTACCTGGCTGCGTCGTCTTGCTCGGACGGGTCGGCGATGCGCTCTTCCAGACGCTTGAGCGCGCGCTCTTGTTCGAGCAGCGGACCGAACGCGGCGTTCATCACTTCCTGGATGGTGAGCTGAGGGGCCAATCCGCTATTTTGCGCGAGGTAGCCGATGCGCAGCTCCCGCGGCTTGGAGACCGAGCCTTGATCGGAATCGAGCTCTCCCGCGATAATTTTAAGGAAGGTCGATTTGCCCGCGCCGTTCACGCCGACGAGGCCGATGCGGTCGCGCTCCCCGATCTGAAGCGATACGCCCTCGAGCACGGGAGTGACGCCGTAATGTTTGACGATGCCGGATGCTTGTAAAAGCAAGAGGATTCCCTCCGAATAAGATCTTTTGTAGTCGCCCGAGCGGGAATTCGCTTGGCGATAGAACGCTCGGCAGCGCCGCGCGCCTTTCATCAAGTTTAGCGCAAAACCCCATGTACGTCCAAGCTTCCGCCGAAGCGCGGTCGCCTGCGCCCTGGTCGCGGAAAAAGCTTTTTGGCGAACCGTACGGAAAAATGATACACTGTTGCTATCTATGAATGGAATTCGAGAGGTAAAAAAATGAGCGTGATGAAGTCCGACGGCTCGGGAAAGCCGGCGCTGCGCAAAACGATGGCGGCCAGGCGAGACGCATTGACGTCCGAGGAGCGGACCGACCGCTCGCGGCGGCTGAGCGAGGTCGTGATCTCGAATGCGCTTCGCCCGCTGAGCCGCGAGCTTGGCCGGCCGCTGACGGTCGCGGTGTACGGCGCGTTCCGCTCGGAGGCCGACCCGTCCGCGGTATTTGAATGGTGCGTAGCCGAGGGACACCGGGCGGTCGCCCCCCGCATCCGTGACGACGGCTCGGGAATGGAGCTGCGGATCGTCTCTTCCCTGGCGGATTGGCAGACCGGACGCTTCGGCGCGCCGAGCCCGGATCCGCTGCGGACGAAGACGCTGCCGCTTGGCGAACGGCCGGACGTCGTGCTCGTGCCCGGTCTCGCGTTCGACCGGCAAGGCGGCCGTCTAGGCTACGGAGGCGGCTATTACGACCGGTTGGCCGAAGCGATCGGGCCGGGGCGACTGCCTTATTGGATAGGCTTTGCCTACTCGCTTCAAGTGATCGATGAAACGCTGCCGAAGGAAACGCACGATCTGGCGCTTCACGGTCTGGCGACCGAGCAGGAATGGATATGGCTGGCGGAGGAGGGACAGTGATGACAGGCGGCGAAGAGCGATTGACGCATTTTAACGAGCAGGGTCGCGCCGTCATGGTGGACGTATCGGACAAGGCTGTGACCGCCAGGACTGCCGTGGCCGTGAGCCGGATCCGGATGGCGCCGTCGACGCTGTCGCGGATCTTGGACAGGACAGTGGAAAAAGGCGACGTGCTGGCCGTGGCGCAGGTCGCGGCCATTCAAGCGGCCAAGCGGACGTCGGATTGGATTCCGATGTGCCACCCGCTGCCGCTGACAGGCGTGAACGTGAGCTTCGACACGAGCGGCGATGACACGCTGACGATATCCGCCGAAGTGAAGACGACGGGCAAGACCGGCGTGGAAATGGAGGCGCTGACCGCGGTCTCCGCGGCCGCATTGACGATATACGATATGTGCAAGGCGCTGCAGAAGGACATGGTGATCGGGCCGACCCTCCTGCAGAGCAAGACCGGCGGCAAGAGCGGGGATTACCGGGCCGGCGGCGAGATCGGCTGAAACCGAATGAGGCTAGTTTGAGGAGACGCGAATCGGGGGGATGGTCATGATTTGGAAAGTGGCGCTGCTGACTGCCAGCGACAAAGGCTCCCGGGGGGAACGCGAGGATACGAGCGCGCAGGTGATCCGGGAGTTGGTCGAGGAGGAGCTTGGCGGAGAGATCGTCGATTATCGCGTCGTGCCCGACGAACAGGACGAGCTGCGGGCCGCCCTGATCGAGATGTGCGACTACTTCCAAGCCGACCTGGTGCTGACGACCGGCGGGACGAGCCTGGGCCTCAGGGATGTGACGCCGGAGGCGACGCTGATGGTATCCGAGCGGACCGTGCCCGGCATGACCGAGGCGATGCGGGCCGCCGTCATGCAGCGAAGCAGGCATTATATGCTCTACCGCGGCGTCATTGCGATCCGCGGTCGCTCGCTGATCGTCAACCTGCCGGGCGATCCGAAGGGCGTGAACGACATGCTGATGGCGATCATGGATCAGCTTCCCGAAGCGCTGCTGCTCGTCTCGGGAATCGGGAAGGACAGGGAATACGGATGAGCGATTCGCCGGCGCCGAAGAAGACCGTCCTTCGCGAGGTCAAAGTGGAGGACGCTGTCGGTCTGACGCTCGCGCACGACTTGACGCAGATCGTGCCGGGCGAGTTCAAGGGCAGGCTGTTCCGTAAGGGGCACCGCGTGGCGGCCGAGGATATTCCGAAGCTGAAGGATATCGGCAAGGAGCATCTGTACGTGATGGAGCTCGCTCCCGGCGATCTTCACGAGGACGACGCCGCGCTTCGGCTGGCGTCCGCGCTCGGCGGATCGGGGATTGTCTACGGGGAGCCGCACGAGGGCAAGGTCACATTGAAGGCTGCTGCGCCTGGGCTGGCGGTCATCGCCCGCGAAGTCGTAGACGAGATCAACGGGCTGGGAGAGATCGCGCTCGCCACGATCCACGGCGGACGCTTCGTTCAGGCGGGCGAGTCCGTCGCGGCGTCGCGGGCGATTCCGCTCGTCGTGCCGGAGGCGAAGATCGCGGGTGCGGAAGAGATCGTATTTCGCTATAGGGCGCAGCATGACGGAGCGAGCCCGATCGCGGTCAAGCCGTTGCGGCGACTGCGGGCCGGATTGCTCTCCACCGGTACCGAGGTGTTCACGGGACGTATTCAGGACAAGTTCGGGCCGGCCGTCAAGGCGAAGCTCGAGCTGTACGGCTCGGAGCTGGCAGAGCAGCGGTTCGCGCCGGACGACCGACAAATAATTGTCAACCATCTGTACTACTTCCTGGAACAGCGTTATGATATGATACTGGTATCCGGCGGCATGTCCGTCGATCCCGATGACAGGACGCCTGGAGCCATCGCGGACGCGGGGGCCGACATCGTCAGTTACGGGACGCCGATGCTTCCCGGGTCGATGCTGCTTTTCGGCTATTTGCAGGGCGTGCCGATTTTCGGACTGCCGGGCTGCGTGATGCATGACCCCTATACATCGTTCGACGTGCTGCTCCCTCGGGTGCTCGCAGGAGAGCGGATCACGAGGCAAGAGATTGCCGCGATGGGGTACGGCGGCTTGCATCGATGACTGGCGTTGGGTTCGAGTTTGGAAACGGCAGTACGCTTCAACGACGGTGAGTTTGGGCCAGATCGCTTCGTTGGGATTTTGCGGTCAGCATCGATGACGAAATGATGGGTCCGGGATCGGGTACGACGTAGCATCGAAAACGGTAAGTTTGGTGCCGATCGCTGCCGCTCGACGAGCGGGCCGGTTGTTTTTGCTTGTCATCAATTATGCGGTTTCGTTTCGGACGAATGCCGCGTTGCGGGCGTTTGGCCGTCCTTATTAAATCGGATTTACGAGAACGGATTCAAGGGTTTACGCGGAGGGGGGGATAACCATGGGAGGTATCGGCGCATCAGGCTTGATCCTGTTGATCCTAATCGCCCTGCTGCTGTTCGGACCGAACAAGCTGCCCGAGCTGGGCAGGGCATTCGGCCGCACGCTGCGCGAATTCAAAAAAGGCGCGAACGATCTGATGGACGACAGCGAGCGTCCGGCTCGCCGCGAGGTCGCTGCAGCTCCGGAGGCGGAGCCGGCGGTGAAGGCCGAGCGTCGTCTGCCAGAGTAATCGGCGAGACGAACGTTTCTTGCGAAGTTTGCTCGTGCGGACGCTGGCATGGTGCGAGCTTCGAGGGGCAACCCCGCGCGAACGCGCTTAAAGTATACGGAGGACGGCTTGCGTTCCGGGAGCCGTCCTGATTTTTTGTGCCCGGTAGGGCGGAGGTCGCACTATGGCGGAGCGCTCGGGCGCAAGCGCCGGTATGAGCGGGCGGGATCGGATGCCGCTCATGGAACATATCGGTGAGCTGCGCAAAAGGGTCATATACATCATTATCGTACTCGTCCTCGCGCTGGTCGGGGGGCTGTTCGGCGCGGAGCCGTTGTTCGATTACCTTATCGACGCCGCGCCGTCCGGAGAGGTCGATCTCAGCGCCTTCTCGCCCTGGGACGCGATCAGCCTATATATGAAGTTCGCCTTTATCATTTCGTTTGTCGTGGTGATTCCGTTCACGCTTTACCAGCTTTGGGCCTTCGTGCGCCCCGCGCTCGGGAAAAAAGAGCAGCGCGCGACGCTTCGGTACGTGCCGGGCGCGTTTCTGATGTTCCTCGCCGGGCTCGCGTTCGCGTACTACGTGATATTTCCGATGGCATATTCGTTCACCGAGAAGGTCACGCAAAACTTGGGCCTGAAGCAGGTGTACGGAGCCAATCAATACTTCAGCTTCCTGTTCAACATTCTCGTACCGATGTCGCTGCTGTTCGAGCTGCCGATCGTCATTCTGTTTCTGACACGCATCGGCATCCTGAATCCGAACCTGCTGCGGAAAATGCGGAAGCTGGCGTGGTTCGTCATGGCGGTCGTCGGCGTCGTCGTAACGCCGCCGGACGTGATCTCGGATCTGCTCGTCGCGGTGCCGCTCATCCTGCTGTACGAGATCAGCGTGCTTCTGTCGGCGAGCGCCTACCGCAAACGCGTCCAACGAGCCGCCGAACGCGAAGCGGAGTTCGACAGCGAAGACTGACTGCAGTAAAACGCGCCTGTCTTATCGGCTTAAGCCGACAAGACGGGCGCGTTTTGATTTCTTGCTGCTCTGTACGCCCCGCTCAGACTCTTCTCGCCCGAATAAGGATGTGCCATCGTCTTATTCGCCAACTGTGAGGACAAATCGACCGAATAGGGATGTGGCATCGTCTTATTCGCCAACTGCGAGGAAAAATCACCCGAATAAGAATGTGGCATCGTCTTATTTTCCAAGTTGCGCGCCCGATCACCCCAATAAGAATGTGCCATATCTTATTCGTCGAGTCTTATTGCCTAGTGATGCGCCACATCTCACATACAAGAATGTGGCATCGACACTCATGCCGAGTTGCGCGCCATTACTTTTCCCGCCCCGCTCCCTACCGTAATCGCACCATTTTCCTATGCGACTGCGCCTTTTCTCCCTCCTGGAATTTCTGCATCGTCACGTTCTCCCGACAAAAAATTAAAATCCTTTCATAAATTCGACATAATCCGATATTATCCAGAACAATCTTATGCTAAAATGTGTCTGTGAATCGATTTGGAAGGGCTTACATAAACAAGCGGCAAGCGACAATTAAGCGGAGGGGTAAAGCATGCGCAATTCGGGTTTAAGCTTGCAAACAAAGTTTTTGATCGGTTATATCGCGATGGTCGTGCTGCTGGTACTGTCTTTTGTATTGCTGGCGGCCGCATCGGTATTTAAGGGCCACGGCGCTTTAATGGTTGAAATGATCGTTATTTATGCCGTTTTGCTGGTCGGCGGCGGATTCGCTCTGCTCACCGTCACCCGCAAGCTGCTTCATTCGATCGGGGGCGTGACGGGGACGCTCAAGAACATCGCGGGCTCCGGCGGGGATCTGACGCAGCGCATTCCGGTGTATACGAAGGACGAGGTCGGCGATTTGGCCGGAGCGGCGAACGCGATGCTCGACGGGCTGCAGAAGATGATGAAGGAGCTACGAGAAAATACGGCCGAACTCGCGGCGTCGGCCATTCAGCTGAAAACGGGGGCTGACGAAAACGCGAGAGTGAGCAGCGAGGTGTCGAGGGCGGTAGAACGCGTGGCGGCCGGATCCGAGACGCAGGTGTCACAGTCGCAGCAGATCTCCGCTGTCATGACGCAGACGATCAGCGGGCTGACGCAGGTGGCGTCGACGACGACGGGCGTCTCCGATGCCGCGCAGCTTACGCGCGATCGGGCGGAAGGCGGTTCGACGCTGCTGCAGACGACGGCGGACGATATCGTGCAGGTGGAGGCCGCCTTCCGTTCGCTGCAAGAGACGGTTCGAGGTCTGAATCACAAGTCGGAGAAAGTCATCGAGGTTATCGGTTATATCTCCGAGATCTCCAGCCAGACGAACCTGTTGGCGCTGAACGCGGCCATCGAGGCCGCTCGCGCCGGCGAGCACGGCCGCGGCTTCGCGGTCGTCGCCGGCGAGATCCGCAAGCTGGCCGACCAGACTCAGCAGTCGGCCGTTCAGATCGCGACGACGCTCGAAGCGATGTCCGGCGATATCACGAAGGTGGCCGCCATGTTCGAGCAGAGCGCAGAGCAAGTGTTCGGCGCCGTGTCGGGCATGCAAAACGCGGAGAGCGCATTCCGCGAGATCGTGGGCGAGGTCGGCAAGCTGAGCGCCAATATCGTCGACGTCGCCGCCGCCGTCGAACAGATGTCGGCCGGCAGCCAATCGGTTCAGCAATCGATCTCCGATATTACGCGGATCACCGAGGAAAATGCGTCCTTCACCGAGCAGGTCACCGCGATGAGCCAGCAGCAGCTCTCGTCCACCGAAGAGATGGCGCGAACGGCGGACAGGCTGAGCACGATGGCCGCCCGTCTGAAGACGCTGGTCGGCAACTTCAGAACTTAAGCGCAAACGAATCCCAGTTGCCGAATTAAACGGAACGATGTCGAAATAAACGCGAGGCCGCTTATCTGCCGGTCCCGCGTTTATTTTTTCGGTATGAGGGACTTGAAATGGTTATCCAAAATCAGTATTATAGGTATTGGTTATTAGCACTTAACTTGATTGAGTGCTAAACTTCGCAAACTTCTCCGTAACGGAGTAAAAAAGGAGGCTATTTTCATGATCAAACCTTTGGGTGATCGCGTGCTTGTCGAAGCAAGCGCCAAGGAAGAAAAGACGCAGAGCGGTATCGTGCTGCCGGATACGGCCAAGGAAAAGCCGCAAGAAGGCACCATTATCGCAGTAGGCGCCGGCGCAGTCGGCAAAGACGGCGCGCGCATCGCGCTGGAAGTCAGCGTAGGCGATCGCGTTCTGTTCTCCAAATATGCGGGAACCGAGATCAAGTACGAGGGCAAAGAGTATTTGATTATGAAAGAAAGCGACATTCACGCGATCGTCGGCTAAGCCGGCGGATAACCGCTGACATAAGCAATCGCAAGCAGCAGTACCTACCCTAGTTTGGGAACCAATTTCGAGGAGGGTTATTGAAGAATGGCTAAGGAAATCAAGTTTAGCGAAGACGCGCGCCGCGCGATGCTTCGCGGTGTAGACACGCTGGCCAATGCCGTTAAGGTAACGCTCGGACCGAAGGGCCGCAACGTCGTGCTCGAGAAGAAGTTCGGCTCCCCGCTGATTACGAACGACGGCGTGACGATCGCCAAGGAGATCGAGCTTGAGGATGCGTTCGAAAACGCAGGCGCTCAACTCGTCAAGGAAGTTGCCACCAAGACGAACGACGTGGCCGGCGACGGCACGACGACCGCTACGGTTCTGGCGCAAGCGATCATCCGCGAAGGACTGAAAAACGTTACGGCCGGCGCTAACCCGATGGGCGTCCGCAAGGGCATCGACAAAGCCGTTCGCGCGGCAGTCGAGCAACTGAAGGCGATCTCCAAGCAAGTCGAAGGCAGCAACGACATCGCGCAAGTCGCATCGATCTCCGCGGCTGACGAAGAAGTCGGCAAGCTGATCGCCGAAGCGATGGAGAAGGTCGGCAAAGACGGCGTCATCACCGTCGAAGAATCCAAGGGCTTCTACACCGAGCTCGACGTCGTCGAAGGCATGCAGTTCGACCGCGGTTATGTATCCCCTTATATGATCACCGACACGGACAAGATGGAAGCGGTGCTGGACAATCCGTACATCCTGATCACGGACAAGAAGATCTCCAACATCCAAGAGATCCTGCCTGTCCTGGAGAAGGTCGTACAATCCGGCAAGCAACTGCTGATCATCGCCGAGGACGTCGAAGGCGAAGCGCAAGCGACGCTGATCGTCAACCGTCTGCGCGGCACGTTCACCTGTGTAGCCGTCAAGGCGCCTGGCTTCGGCGACCGCCGCAAGGCGATGCTGCAAGACATCGCGGCTCTGACCGGCGGTCAAGTGATCACCGAAGAGCTCGGTCTTGAGCTGAAGTCCACGAACGTGAACCAACTGGGCTCCGCCCGCCAAGTTCGCGTCAACAAGGAAAACACGATCATCGTCGACGGCGCAGGCGACTCTAACGACATCAAGGCGCGCGTCAACCAAATCCGTGCCCAAATCGAAGAGACGACCTCCGACTTCGACCGCGAAAAGCTCCAAGAGCGTCTGGCGAAGCTGGCCGGCGGCGTAGCCGTCATCAAGGTCGGCGCAGCTACCGAGACCGAGCTGAAGGAGCGCAAGCTCCGCATCGAGGACGCGCTCAACGCGACTCGCGCAGCCGTCGAAGAAGGCATCGTATCCGGCGGCGGCACCGCGCTGGTTAACGTATACAGCGCTGTCGCAGCTGTCGAAGCTACGGGCGACGAGAAGACGGGCGTCAACATCATCCTGCGCTCGCTCGAAGAGCCGATCCGCACGATCGCTGCCAACGCAGGCCAAGAAGGCTCCGTCATCGTCGAGCGTCTGAAGAAGGAACAAGTCGGCGTCGGCTACAATGCCGCTACCGGCGAATGGGTCAACATGTTCGAAGCCGGCATCATCGATCCGGTGAAGGTGACCCGCTCCGCGCTGCAGAACGCGGCATCCGTCGCTGGCCTGTTCCTGACGACCGAAGCGGTCATCACCGACAAGCCTGAGAAGGACAAAGCGCCTGCAGGCATGCCTGGCGGCATGGGCGACATGGGCGGCATGGGCGGATTCTAATCGACTCCCCCGCGAATATAGGCAATACCGGCCGGACTCCAATCGGAGTCCGGTTTTTTGCGTTGCGCGATCCGGTCCGCAGGGATAATAAAATCGTTATGGGCAACTTTTTTCACAGGAATACCAGCAAAGAGGGCGTGATCGGATGGAATGGGAATGGCTGCTCCGAATCGCGGCCGCGGGCGCCATATCGAATGGCAATAAAGCCATAATCGTACTGTAAAAAGGCAAGAATCACAGGGGACAGTATTTCCAGCCTATGGTACAATGAATACGCTTCAATACGGACGGAGCCGGGATTGCCATCCCGCCATACCAATCGTTAAAAGGGGAAGATCATTGTGCCTGCACTTGACATGCCGTTAGAGAAGCTTAAGGAGTACCGGGGACGCAACCCGCGCCCGGCGGACTTCGACGAATACTGGGAACGCGCGCTCGCCGAGCTGAAGGCGACCGATCCGCAGGTTGAGCTGGTGCCGAGCGAATTCCAGGTACCGCAGGCCGACTGTTTCGATCTGTACTTCACCGGCGTCAGGGGCGCCCGCATTCACGCGAAGTACGTTCGCCCCAAAAACGTGAAGGAGCCGCATCCGGCCGTCGTTCAGTTCCACGGCTACTCCGGCAGCGCAGGCGATTGGAGCGACAAGCTCGCCTTCGCAGCGTTAGGCTATTCCGTGCTGTCAATGGATGCCCGCGGTCAAGGCGGCAAGTCCGAGGATGTCGGCGGCGTGAAGGGAAATACGCTCAACGGCCACATTATCCGCGGCCTGGACGATCATCAGGACAACCTGCTGTTCCGCCATATTTTCCTCGACACGGCGCAGCTCGCCGGCATCGCGCTCGGCCTGCCCGAAGTGGACCCGTCCCGCGTCTACGCGGCCGGCGGTTCGCAAGGCGGCGCGCTCACGATCGCTTGCGCCGCGCTTGAGCCCCGCATTTCCAAGCTCGCGCCGGTTTTCCCGTTCCTCTGCGACTACAAGCGGGTCTGGGAGATGGATCTGGCGAAGGACGCCTATCAGGAGCTGCGCGACTATTTCCGCCGCTTCGATCCGACGCACGAGCGCGAGGATGAGGTATTCACCAAGCTCGGCTACATCGACCTTCAATATTTGGCCGACCGCATTCAAGGCGAAGTGCTGATGTTCGTCGGTCTGATGGACTCGGTCTGCCCGCCTTCGACGCAGTTCGCCGCCTACAACAAGATCACGGCGAAGAAGGATGTCGTTATTTATCCCGACTTCGGCCACGAAGGCCTGCCGGGCTCCAACGACAAGACGATGCAGTTCTTTTTGCGGGACTAATCCCATCGGTCGTGGTATACTAATTATAGTACGGACTCCCCCAGCGCGGGGGGGTCTGCTTTTGTTATTTCACCCGAGGAAGTGAATGGCTTTGAACGTTTCATGGAAGAGGAATCTGTACGTACTTTGGACCGGCGTTTTTTTCTGCAGCATGGCTTACTCGGCCGCCATCCCGTTCATCCCTTTGTTCCTGAAAAACGACCTGGGCGTGGCGCATCACGTCAATCAGTGGTCGGGGTTCGCGTTCGGCGTCACCTTTCTCGCAAGCGCCCTGATCGCTCCTTACTGGGGCTCGCTTGCCGATAAATACGGACGAAGGCCGATGCTGATCCGATCGGGCTACAGCCTCGCGGCGCTGTACCTGGTCACCTTCTTCGTGAAAGATCCGTACGTGTTTCTGTTAGTTCGTGTGTGCCAAGGCCTGCTCGCGGGCTACGTGCCGGCTTCGATCGCGCTCGTCGCGACGAACACGCCGGAGGAAAAATCGGGATACGCGCTCGGCGTCATGGCGACGGCCAGCGCCAGCGGCGGCATCATCGGGCCGCTCGTCGGAGGCGTCGTGAGCCATCTGACGAGCAACCGGGAGGCTTTTTTATTTTCGGCGGCCGTCGTGTTCATCTCGGCGCTAATCGCGAGCTTCTTCGTTAAGGAGGACAAATTCAACCGTTCGGGGAAACGGTCGAGCATCCGCGAAGATCTGTCGCAGGCGGTACACAACCGCACGTTCATCACGCTGCTTCTGCTCGTCGGCCTCAGCACCTTCTCCGTCATGATCCTTGAGCCGCTGCTTACGATCTATATGACGCAGCTCGGCGGGGAGCAGTCGGACGCTTCGCTGCAGGCGGGCATCGTCTTCTCGGCGGTCGGCATCGCGACGCTGATCGCGGCGCCCCAGTGGGGCAAGATCGGCCAGCGAATCGGCTTCATCAAGGTGCTGGTCATCGGACTTGCGGGCGGCGGTATCGGCAATCTGCTTCAATATTTCGTCGGGCACTATGCCGAGTTCGGCGCGCTTCGCTTCGTGTACGGCCTCTTCTTCGCCGGCGTATATCCCGCGCTTAACGCAATGATCGTGCGCGTCACCGAGCCCGAATTTCGCGGCCGCGCGTTCAGCCTCAGCCAATCGTCGACGCAGCTGGCCACGATGCTCGGACCCGTGCTCGGCGGACTCATTTCCGGTTGGATTCCGATCCGCTGGGTTTTCGTGCTTAACGGGGCGATGCTGCTGTGTTCGGCCGTTCTGCTGTTTCGCAAGCGGCATCTGGATCAGCCGGATCCGCGCTCAGAGGAGGCCGTATGACCGTATTCGTCCATATTCTCATCAACAACGTGCTTCCTATCTCGCTGCTCATCGCGCTGGGCATCTTGCTTGAGCGATGCTTCAAGCTCGATATCCGGACGTTGTCCAAACTGAACTTTTATTTATTTTCTCCCGCCATCATGTTTAAGCTGCTGTACAATACCGCCATCTCGCTGTCGTTGTTCGGTAAAGTTATGGCCTTCTTCGCTTTATTCATGCTGCTTCAGTACGCGCTCGTCTCGGCGGTCGTCCGCATCCGCGGATACGGCCCGTCGATGCGCAGCGCGATGCGGTGCAGCGTGCTGTTCTACAACAGCGCGAACTACGGCATCCCGCTCAACCAGCTGGCGTTCCACAACAACCCGTACACGCTGTCGGTACAAATCTTGATTATGATGATGCAATCTTTGATTCCGAATACATATGGCGTATATAGCGTAAATGCGCATAAATCCGACTGGCGGCAGATTCGCCGCGTCATCCTGTCGATGCCCGTCATCTATGTCATTCCGATCGCGCTTCTGATGCGTTACTTTGCGGTGCCGCTGCCGGACTCCGTCGTCACCTCCGTCGATTATTTGTCCAACGCGTTTATCGGCACGGCGCTCATCACGCTCGGCGTTCAGCTCGGGGGTATGACCTGGCGGATCAGCCGAAGGCTGCTGTCGGACATCGGCTTGTCGCTGGCGCTGCGCTTGGCCGCCGGTCCGCTGCTCGCATGGGGCGCTTGCGAAGCGATCGGCGCGCATGGCCTGCTGGCCGCGGCCCTGATCGTATCGTCCTCCGTGCCCACTTCGCTCAGCAGCGTGCTGCTCGCCGTGGAGTTCGACAACGAGCCGGCGTTCGCCTCGCAGACCGTATTCGCCTCGACGGCCGTCAGCACGGTAACGGTGGCTGCGGTCATCGCCTTGTTAGGCGTGTAGGCGCAGATCGTGACCGATTTATGCAACTATTCCTGATCTGGAAGCGTCTGGATGGTAGATGGACAGATCGGGGGAATGGCGTTTGAAAAAGATGGCGATCATCGTCGGCGCGGTCGCGCTGCTGATGCTGCAGGGATGCGGGGAACGCACATGGACGGAGGCAGGCGGGAGCGGCTTCTCGTCGCACGCGGCTGCTTTCTCTAAATCTGCCGCTACTATGGGACCGGCTGCATCGACGGAACTCTTCAAGGAGATCGATTCGGTTCCGAGCCTCGAAGTGACGGCGGGCAGCGAGACCGTGATGGCGCAGAAAGGCAGTTACTGCTGGACCGACCTGGAAAAAGGCGTCGGTCAGTGCGCGGATGCGCCTATGCCGCCTTCCATTGCGGATGTAAAAAGCAAACCGCAAGTGAAAGCCGGAGATGCCGTTATGCTTGACTGGTCGGGAGATCCGCCGGATGAAATGCATGTGACCGTATCCTTTCCGGGGGAGGAACGCCCCGACGAAGCGATGGAGTCCGCAGGGTCGACGATACGGATCCCGGCCGGCGAGGGCGACCGATTGTTCGTAATTACCGCGACCTGGAGGGGCGGGACCGTGCCTTATTACTTCGGCGTGAGCGCCAGCGAAGACGAAGAGGCGAAAGCGCTGCGCAAGCTCGCTTGGGAGGCGGTTCAAGCGAACGGGCAGGCTGCGACTGTCATCGATTGGAAGCAAGGGGAGGTGGCCGAATTCGAGGCGGCCAATGTGTCCTTGTTGGCTCTGAATAGTGAATTTAAAAAAACGGATTCGCTGAAAGGGCGCAAGCTGTTGTCGGTCACCTTCCGCACCAATAATGATGCCATGCTCGGCCCGATCGTAGCCGTCTTCGACCAGGAGACTCGCGACCTCGTCGGCTGGCAAATAAGAGAATAAGCGTTCAAACTTCATAAATATGCGTCTGCCTCTTGGGGCAGACGTTTTTTATGTCGCCCCGCAATGTATAGATCTACGTTCAATGTTCACACTTGCGCCACTTGTGCCCTTTCACTAGCGCTCGATTGCATTTTGCGCACATATCGGCGAAAAATACGCCCGTGTAAAGGGAAGATCGCATTTGCGGCACTTAACCGAGGGCAGCCGTCGTCGAGCGCGGCGCGTGTTTCCCTTAAATGTAAGATTAAAATACACAGTTGACAGCCGCCCGGAATTACTCTATATTTAGGATATGTTACTTAACTAAATAAAGCAGGTTCTAATTTGTTAGTTAATTATAAGGAGGAAAATAAAATGGCAAAATCCCAATGGAACATTGATGCAACGCACAGCTCGATCGATTTCTCGATCCGCCACCTGATGATCTCGAAGGTAAAGGGTACCTTCCACGCATTCGAAGCGACCGTGAACGCGGACGCGAACGACCTGACGACTGCCGATATCGAACTGGCGATCGACCTGTCGAGCATCGACACGCGCAACGCCGACCGCGACGCGCACCTGCGCAACGCCGACTTCTTCGACGTCGAGAACCATCCGAAGCTGCTCTTCAAGGCAACGAAGATCGTCAAGGACGGCGAAGGCGAATACAAGGTGACCGGCGACGTCACGCTGCACGGCGTCACGAAGCAAGAGACGTTCGAAGTCACCTACGAAGGCGCTTCGAAGGATCCGTGGGGCAACGAGCGTGCGGGCTTCAGCGCGAAGGGCAAGATCAAGCGCAGCGACTACGGCCTGACCTACAACGCGGCGCTGGAGACCGGCGGCGTTATGCTGGGCGACGACGTCGCGATCTCGCTCGAGCTGGAAGCCGTTAAGGCGTAAGCAAGCGATCGCATCGTACTGAGTATAGAGAAGCGGCAGAGCAACCTCTGCCGCTTCTCTTTTTTTGCGCCGATTAATCGCTCCGTCGATATATAATAGCGGTAAAAGCGCCTTCGGAGCCGCGAGGACAAGGAGAATCGGCATGCTTGAGATGTTCAGCTTCGACGCCGCCGTTCCGCTGCATCTGTTCGAATACCGGCTGAGACCGGACCGAACCGAGCAGCATTGGCATTCTTTTTACGAGATCGGCTATTGCCTAAAGGGCCGCGGCGTTTTTTTTATCGGCGACGAGACGCTGGCCGTCGAGGCGGGCGATCTCCTGCTGTTTCCCCCGTACGAGCCGCATATCGCGATGGCGGAAGGGAGCGCTGAATGCCGCTTCGCATTCGTTTATTTCAGCGAGACGTTGTTCGCTCCCGAAGAACGGTATTTGCTGCGTCCCTTTACGCGCGCGACGGCATGGCGCGAGGAAGATTGGCGGGCGAAGCTGCCTGGGGCACCAGAGATTGGGCCGCTGCTGAGCGTCGCGCTGGCCGAGTACGAGTCCAAGGGCTCCGCGTACGGTCCGTTGCTGCGCGCCTCGATGCTGACGCTCGCGGTTTGGATTCACCGGGCGGAGGAAGGCCGGTACGGGCGCAAGGCATGGCGCGAGCGGAGCGACGCACTCGAAAGGCTGAAGCCCGCGCTGGAAGCGATGACCGCCCGGTTCCGCGAGCCGTTCGAGCTCCGAGATGCGGCGAAGCTGCTGGCGCTTAGCGAGTCGCGCGCGCGCCATCTGTTCGTCGAAGGCACCGGCAAGCGCTTTAAGGAATACTTGACGTTCGTCCGCATTCAGGAAGCGAAGCGGCTGCTGGCGACGAGCGACCGACCGGTGACGGATGTGTACCTGGCCTGCGGCTTTCAGAGCGCGGCGCCTTTTTACCGCTCTTTCCGGCAGCTCGTCGGACTGAACCCGCAGCAGTTCCGGGACAAGCATTTTGACAAAGATAGCCGTTATTAAGAAAAATGGCTGCCGATATCGAGATGAAGGCCGGCTGCCGCCCAGGTTAAGGTGAAGAGAGGAAAATCACCGATAACGAAGGGGTGCTGTTCATGGCAGGATGGACGAAATTAAGCGGACTGGTTCGGATGGAAATCATTCAGAGGCGTGAAGAAGGCTGTATCGTGGACGGGTTCGAGGAGCGACGGAGCGCTTGCGGGGACGATCAAGAGAAACTGATGGAGATTTACCGGGAGTTGACGGCGCTGACGCCCGCACCGGATTTTCCGTTCATTGAGCCTTCCGACCTGGAAGGCATCCGCGCGCTTCGTCCCGCGGGGAGCGAGCTGGATGACAAACTCAGATGCACAGAGTTGGGCGAGAGCGATTGGCGCGACAAATTCCTGGGTGCCTGGTCGGGCCGGCTAAGCGGCTGCGCGCTCGGCAAACCGCTCGAATGCTGGCCGATGATGGCCGGCTCGGCGGGCAATCCGGGCTGGCGCAACGTGCAGCTCTGGTTCGAAGGCGCCGATGCCTGGCCGATACGAAGCTATACGCCCGAGCGGTCGCGGGCGGAATCGGAGGAACTCTATATTTCGAAGGGATGCCTGAGGAGTACGCGGGAGCACATCCGCTTCATGGAGAGCGACGACGACGTCCGCTACACGGTGCTGGGCCTTCTAATGCTGGAGCAAAACGGGCTGGACTGGGATGCTTGGGATATCGGCAAGCTATGGCACGCTCGACTGACGTATCAGCAGGTGTGGACCGCGGAAACGCAAGCCTATTTGAATTTTGCGCAAGTGACGTCGCGTACGGGGCCGGATGACAAGTCGGACTGGCCCAGCTGGCAGGAATGGGTGAGGACGTATCTGAACCCATACCGGGAATGGATAGGCGCGCAGATTCGGGCGGACGGCTTCGCATACGGCGCAGCTGGCAATCCCGAGCTCGCGGCCGAGCTCGCCTATCGCGACGCGTCGTTCTCTCACGTGAAGAACGGCATTTACGGGGAAATGTTCGTCGCGGCGATGATCGCCGCGGCCTTCGTCGAATCCGATCCGGAGAAAATCGTGGCTGCCGGTTTGCGTCAGATTCCGACGACGTCCAGATTGGCGCACGATATCGCGCAGGCTGTCGACATCGCCAGGTCCGCCAAGGACCAGCTGGAGCTTGTCGATCGGATCTGGGAGGCGTTCAAGCACTACGATCCGGTTCATACGAACAACAATGCGGCGCTCGTGGCGGCATCGCTCATCCACTCGGGGGGCGACTTCGAAAAAGGAATCACGACCGCCGTGCTGGGCGGGTGGGATACCGACTGCAACGGCGCTACGGTCGGCTCTATTTTGGGCGCGAGCCTCGGCGCGAAGTCGCTTCCCTCTGCGTGGATCGCGCCCCTGAACGATACGTTATACGCGGATCTGACGGGCTTCGACCCGATTGGGATCTCCGAATGCGCGGAGCGAAGCTATCAGGTATTTCTGCGCCTTCGCGAGCTCTCGGCTCAGCGCGTCCGCTAACCCTCGCGGATACCGATCTATTTTATGAGCGTCCGACATAAGCATGAAGAGAGTTCGTCCGGAATTCCGGCATGCTTATGGAAGGATGTGACTTGCCCGGATGCGAAGAAAATGGGGACGCTGGCCGCTCGCCGGAAAAAGCTGGATGCCGAAGCCGCCCGCCGCAAGGGGATGGAGAAGCGCTTCTTTCCGATTGCCGGGATCGTCGGGGTACGCCAGAAGCCGAGGATTCGTCGCCCGTCCAGCGAGACGGAGGACGACCGCTCCCGTGAAGACGCGTGCCGTGCGGCAGCCGCGTTCCGCAGGCGGCTATCGTACGCGGCGGCCGCGTCTTCGGCGACGTACCTTCTTGCTTATACTGGCCGGCGTCGCGCTGCTGGCCGCCTTGCAATCCTTTTTGTACCTGGACCGCTATCTCAGGGAACCGCTCATGTTCCTGGCCAAGCAGCGGATCACGGAGATGGCCGTCCAGGCGATCAATACGGCGATCACGGACAATATCGCGGCGGGCGCCGACAGCAGCAAGATGGTGCAGTGGAAAACGAACGCGGACGGCAAGACGACCGGCATCGAGATCGACTACAAAGAGCAGATGCGGATCACGGCGCAGACGATCACTGTCGTCGAGCGGGCGCTTCGCGAGCAGGAAGCGATTCACGAGCGCATTCCGATCGGCCATGCGGTGGATAGTCCGTTCCTGTCTTCGCTCGGCCCTAGCGTCGCCGTCAGGCTGCATCCGATCAGCACCGTTCAGGCGGAGGTGCGTACCCGGCAGACGAGCGCGGGCATCAATAACGTCCTCGTCGAGGTGTACATTCATGTCGAGACGAACATCGCGATCGTCATCCCGTTCGACCGGGAGCCGAACCGGATCGAGACGGATATTCCGCTCTCGTACGTGATGGTGACGGGCGATACGCCTTTGTACTATTACGACGGCAGCGGCAATCCCGTCGGCAGCGGCGCGTCCCAGGCGCCGGTGCTGAACTTGCCCGAACCGTCGGTGCAGGGCCAGCATTAGACACGGGCGGCCCGGTCGGCTTGTCCCCTGCGAAGGCGTACTGCTATAATACAGGCAGCATACCAAGCAGCATTCAAAATGGAGGTTGGCTTCATGGAGCTTCGCATATCGGAGGCCGCGGCAGCCTGCTTCCTTGAGGAATGGGGATACCGCCGGGGCGATTCCGTCCGCATCTACGTCCGTTATGTCAGCGGAGGAAGCGAGCCGTACGGCTTCGGCATCATGCTGGACGAACCGGTCGATCCGGCGGCCCAGGCGGAAGCGGAAGGACTCCATTTTTATATGGAGAGCAAGGACGTTTGGTTTATCGAGCACGGCACGCTCACGATCGACCGCGACGAGCACGGCATCGCGTTCAAGAGCGGCTGAGCCGGCGCATATCGGCAGGACCGTTCCCGGGTCGGCAGAGCGACCAGGGGAACGGTCATTTTTTATCGTTTGGGATACCGCCGAAGGTCGCGCCTTGCCGTTGACAAACGGTCACCTGTCGCGGAAAATGGCAAGCATATACGATATTGTCCGGAGGTAGACGTTCATGAGCAGGATCGCGGTCATTGGCAGCATCAATATGGATATCGTCAATAAGGTCGAGGAATTCCCGTTGCCCGGAGAAACGATTCACGGCCGCGGGACGTCCTATCAGCCCGGCGGCAAAGGCGCGAATCAGGCGGTCGCCGCCGCGTTGGCCGGCGACGGCGCCGTCATGATCGGCGCCGTCGGCGACGACGCGTTCGGAGGCGTGCTCATCGACTCGCTCCGCACGCGCGGCGTAGACACGACAGCCGTGGCCGTTAAAGAGGGCTCGTCGGGACTTGCGTTCATCACGGTATCGGGAAGCGGCGAAAATACGATCGTCCTGTCGTCGGGCAGCAACGGCCGACTGACGCAGGCGGACGTCTCGCGCGAAGCATTGGCCGGCGCAGAGATCGCGCTGCTGCAAAACGAAATTCCGCCCGAGGTCAACCTGCATGCGCTCAAGCTGTGCGCGGAGCTGGGCATCAAGGCGTACTACAATCCGGCACCGGCGGCACCGATTCCGAAGGAGGCGCTGCCGCTAATCGATACGCTCGTCGTCAACGAGACCGAAGCCGAGGTCGTGAGCGGCCTGCCCGTGGCCGGCGTCGACGACGCCGAGCGCGCGGCGAAGGCGCTGGTGGCTGCGGGCGTCGGCCGGGTCATCGTGACGCTCGGCGGCAAGGGCGCCGTAGCGCTCGAGCGTGCCGGCGAGCCGCTTCGCGTGCCGGCCTTCAAGGTCGAACCGGCGGACACGACGGCTGCGGGCGACACGTTTATCGGCGCCTACGCGGCAGCCAGCGCCGCAGGCCGTTCGATAGCGGAATCGCTGCGCTACGCGGCCGCCGCTGCCGCGATCTCGGTCACGCGCCACGGCGCGCAAAGCTCGATCCCGTCCAAGGACGAGATCGAGCGGTTTTTGCGGGACCGGGAATAATCTTTATTCATGCCGGCGCCTGCGGTCGCGGAACGGAGTCCCTGCAAGGGGCGGCGCGACGCAGGCTGGCCTTGCTTGGCAGCAGCAGCGTTGGGCTAGGTTGGACCGGCTCCGGCTTCGCTACAAAGGCGGGAGGCTGGCCGCGAACTCGCCGAATTTCGATTGCAGAGTGGTTCTGGCTCGCCACGGGCAGGCACATTTTCGCTCCAGATGGTTCAGGCTCGCCGCATACTTGACCAGCTTTTTTGCTAATCGCGTCATCCCCCGCCATGGCTTCGATTTCGAAGCGACTTTCGTTCCGACCGTTCCCAGCTGCTCAGCATAGGATACGGATCGAACGCCCACTCCACGAGCCCGCGGTCCCTGTATATGCCGTAGTGCAGGTGCGGCGGAAACTTGCCCTGCGTGCCCGGCCTGCCATACCCCGAGCTGCCGACCCAACCGATCACCCTGCCCGGCTCGACGACATCACCGGTTTTAAGGCTCTTATCGAAGCCCGACAAATGCGCGTAATAGTGATACAGGTTATCGATATCCCGAATGCCGATTCGCCAGCCCCCGAATTTGTTCCAGCCTTTAATCTCCACGACGCCGTAGCTCGTGCTGCGCACGGGTACGCCCTGACCGGCGAAAATGTCGGTGCCTTCGTGAATGCGGGCGCCGCCCCATCCCCGGCTGTTGCCCCAAGTGCTGCGATAGGCGTATACGCTGTTCAGCGGCAGCGGAAAAACATGCTTCGAAAGATTCAGCTTGCCGTACGCCGAATAGAGCTTGTCGAACTGCTGCACCCTTTGCACGGCCCTCGTATTTTGGTAATATTCCCACAGCCCGATCGCCGAGTGGTCGGTTCCCGGTCCGTGGGACAGGGTCCGCTTCACGACCGAGTACAGCCGGTCCACGTCGTTATGCCGATCCGCCTTGCCGTCGCCGGAGCCGTCTTGGCCGATGCCGCCGAAATAAGCGATCGACAGAGGCGACGTGTCCTCTGCGTTCGGATTCAGTTCCCCCGCCCAACGCTCGGGGCTAACGTACGCGCCGCTCACGGCTCCTTCGTCCAAGGGGCGTTCTTTGGGTCGGAGGCGCGTCATCGTGCGTTCGTATTGATCGATTGCAGCGACCTTCTCCCATGTCAGTCCCGTGACGGCGGCGATGTGGTTATAAAGCTCCCGACGCGCCGTCTCGTCGTCTCGGGTTTCTTGTCCGTGTGCTGTCGCGGTCCAAGCCCATGCGAGGAACGAAGCGGCGACTGCGATTTTCAGGGGATAACGCAGTCCGTTAGTCCGCCGTCCCTGACGCTTTAACATCTTGCCACCTCCATTCAGCTTCCCTTCTCCAAGTACGAGTAGCCTTTGCAGAACGTTGGTTTTTATGTGAATCATGCTATAATAAAGGTCAGAAAGCGGGGGAATGGCAATGAAGAACGGCGTGAAGACGCCCAAGCCCGACTGGCTGCGCATCAAGCTGACGACAGGCGACAACTATCAGGAAATCAAGCAGATGATGAGAACGAAGACGCTTCACACCGTTTGCGAAGAAGCAAGATGCCCCAATATATACGAATGCTGGGCGAACCGCACGGCAACCTTTATGATACTTGGCGATATATGCACCCGCGCCTGCCGCTTCTGCGCGGTGAAGACGGGCCTGCCCACCGAGCTCGACCTGCAGGAACCGGAGCGTGTGGCCGAAGCCGCAGAGCAGATGAATCTGCAGCACTGCGTCGTTACTTCGGTAGCGCGCGACGACCTGAAGGACGGCGGCGCCTCCATTTTCGCGGCGACGATCAAAGCGATTCGCGCGAAGCTGCCGCTGTGCAGCGTCGAGGTGCTGATTCCCGACTTCCAGGGCGACCTCGAATCGCTGCGCATCGTCATGGACGCGAAGCCCGATATTCTGAACCATAATATCGAGACGGTGGCGCGCATGTCGAACCGCGTACGGGCGAAGGCCAAATACGACCGCTCGCTCGAACTCCTTCGGCGGGCGAAGGAACTGGCGCCGAAGATTCCGACCAAGTCCAGCATCATGCTGGGCGTCGGCGAGACTTACGAGGAAGTGCTGGAAGCCATGGACGACCTGCGGGCGAACGACGTGGATATTCTTACGCTCGGACAGTACCTGCAGCCGTCGCCGGCGCATATGCCGATCGCGCGTTATGTGCATCCGGACGAGTTCAAGCAGCTTAAGGCCGAAGGCCTGTCGCGCGGCTTCTCCCATGTAGAATCCGGCCCGATGGTGCGCAGCTCGTATCACGCGCATTCGCAGGTCAAGTCGGCGGCCGCGTCTTCCGCGCAGAAGACGGCTGAAGCCGTCCCGGCAGCGGCTTCGGGTACGGGCAGCTAACGCGCCGACGGTTATGATTACCTTGCCTGGCACGGCCTGAGGGCCGGCGCTCGGGAGACGGAAGGAGAGCCTTGCGTGATCTATCTGACCGGGAACAACGCTTATTCGGTTGTTCACGACCACAAGAACGGATGGAACCCCGAAGCGTTCCGGGAAAGATTCAGCGAGGTGCTGGAGCGATACGATTACATCGTGGGCGACTGGGGCTACAATCAGCTGCGGCTGCGCGGTTTTTTCCGCGAGCCGCAGCCGAAGGTGCCGAAGGAATCCGTCATTTCCCATCTTTATGAATACATTCACGAATACTGCAACTTCGGCTGCGCCTACTTCGTCATCGAGAAGCTCGATCCGGCCGCCGTGCCCGAAGGCGCGGGCGTGCGTCTCGAAGAGCTGCCTGCGCAGACGGCGCCTACGGCGGATGCCGAAGCCGGCGAAGCGGCTGCCGGGCAGGACGGCGAGCCTGCCGCTCAGGCACCGGCGCCGGCTGCGATCTCGCTTCCGGCAAGCGGAATGCTGATGCGCTGGCCGCTCAAGGAACGTCCAGGCGGCAGGGTGCCCGGGACGAGCCCGTCCGCTGTCGCGCGCGCCGTATCCGAGGGCGCCGAGCGGCGGGCGGCGGCGGCGCAGACCGCCGCGGCCAGCTCCCGCGAGGAGATGTACGGACGGGGCGGCTCCTATGAAGGCGCGCGTCAGGACCGCGGAGGAGACGGACGAGACCGCAAGTCCGGCGGCGGATACCGCGGCTCGCAGGCCGGCGGGGGATACGAACGCCGCAGCCAAGGCGGCGGGTATAACAAGCAGGAACACCGGCATGGAGCCAGAGAAGGCGCCGAGCGCTTGTCGCAATCAGGCGGGGAGAGCGGCGGATACCGGGGCGGCGGCCATTCGTCCGGCGGTCCGCAGGGCGGCAACCGCAGCGGCGGCGTGCCCGGCAAGTGGCCGAACAACAAGAACCGACGCCGCGGTCCCCATGGAGGCGGTCAGCAAAGCGGCGGGCCGCAAGGCGCGCAGCAGCAGGCCGGCGGCTACCCGCCGAGATCGCCCGGCGGCGGCCAGCCGTCGGGACGTCCGCGGCACGAAGGCGGCGGTCAGCGATCGGAGCACGCGCAGCGTCAGGAGCACGTGCAGCGCCCGGGCGGCGCGCCCCGCGGTGGCGGCGGACCGCGGCCCGAAGGCGCTGGCAGACCGGACCGGGGAACGCCTGCGGGCGAATAAGCACTAATATAGGAAGACCGGAAGCGCGGCCGAATAGGCAGCCCTGCTTCCGGTCTTTTCGCTGGGCGCGGCGCTAAGCCGCGCATCAAAATGCCCGCTTCATTCCAACAGCGCCGGTGGGCGGTTGGATGGAGCGGGCATGTTTTATTTGAGCGGAGGCGCGGGAGATACACGCTATTGTCGTATAACGCGGTCTCATGAGCGATAAAAGTCCCGAGATGCACGCTGCTAACGTGCAACGCGGCTTCGTAGGCTACGATTTGCCCGTGATGCACGCTGCTATCGTGCAACGCGGCTTCGTAGGCGAGGAAAGTCTCGGGATGCACGATATTATCGTACAACGCAGCCTCATGAGCCGCAAAGGTCCCGTGATGCACGCTGCTATCGTGCAACGCATTGTCCATGGCTGAAGCGGTCTCTGATGCTTGTTCACCGTTCTTTACATGGTGCTTCGATGCGAAGCGATCGGGGCTCAATGCCGCTCCAGTATCATTTCTCCTCGCCGGGCTCGTCGGGACCGGCGAACTTCTTCCGCGGGAAATTCTGGCTCGTGATCTCCTTCGGGGAGCCGATGAACGCATTGCGCACCCGGTTCCAGAACGGGAACGGCCGGTAGCGGGCGAAGTGGATCTTCTCCTCCGCGACCGTGCAGATGATCGAACGTACGCCTTGGAATCTCAGCGTCAGATGGTCTACGAGCAGCGAGAGATCGTCGGACGGGTCGGTGACGATGTCGCAATGATGATGCTTGGGAAGGATCACGGACGAACCGAGCGTCCGGTAGATCCGGTTGTTGATCGACGCCAGCTCCGCGATCTGCAGCGCTTCGAGCGACGGATGGATGATGGCGCCGTGCACGCTCTTGTTGTAGCCCGTGCTCCCGGACGGCGTGGAGACGACGATGCCGTCGCCGCGGAACATCTCGAAGGGCTCGTCGTTAATGTTAAGCTGTGCGACCAGCGTGCCGCCTGGCCGCTTGAGCGTGAATTCGTTCAGCGCCATATAAGACTTCGTTTCCGTGTCGGTGATGACTTGGATGTGCAGCAGCGGGTAGCTCACCTTGTGCGGTTCGGAGGTGGCGATGAGCGTGACGAGCTCTTCCAGCTCGTGCTTTTTCCAATCGGCATAGAAGCCCAGGTGTCCCGTATGAACCCCGACGAAGGCCACGTCTTCGACGCGATCCTTGTAGGAGTGAAAAGCCTGCAGCAGCGTACCGTCGCCTCCGATCGAGACGATCAGATCCGGATTTCCGGGGTTCGACGTCAGTCCGCGTTCGCGTGCGAGCTTGTGGAATTGCTCCGCCAGTTCGCGGGATAGCGAGTCGCCCCGGTCGAGCAGCGCGTATTTCAATGAAATGCTCCTTCCCAGCTTAAGCGCTCAGTCGTATCTGACATAGATGATAAACAATATCGGCGCCTAAGACAATGGCGCGGGCTTCCTCAGGACGCGTGCAGCCAGGGCCAGAGCAAATAGACGAGCGCGACGCTCATGACCGCGTGAATCAGCCGGGCCCGCAGGAAGGGACCGTATCGCCAGCCCGTGCCGCCCATCAGTCCGGCGACCTGCGCATGCACGGACAGCCCGGCCCATGACAGCACGAATGCGGCCGCGGCGACCCGGTCGATCAGGGCGGCAGGCACGCCGTCCGGACCGGAGCCGGTGGCGGCGGAAGCGTTGCCCAGCGTCACTTCGAACGTCCCTTGCACATAAGCGCTCGCAAGACCCGGCTCCATGCCGACCGATTGAAGCAGCAGGGCGAACGCATGCTTCAGCGGGAGCAGTAGGCCGCTGTGTAGGAGCAGCTGGAGCGTGGCGGAAAAGCAGACGACCAGTCCGCCGACGACGATCATGAGCGCGAGCGACGACTTCACGGCTTGATTCAGCACGATGCCGAATGGCCTGCCGTCCGCCATCCGCGCTTCGTGCATGGCGACGAGCGCGCGCTTCAGCCTGCCGGTTCCGAATAAACCGGACGTGGCACGCCCCGCAGCATGACCGGCTGTGCGCCTCGCACGGCCATTCGCAATAGGGTCTGCGGAGCGCTTGGTCGCGACGAGCGCGATATCGGCATCCGGAGCGTCGGGCTCGTCCTTGCGCCAACGAAGCAGCAGCCCGAGCAGCATCGCCCCGCCGTAATGGGCCGCGGCCAGTACGGGCACGATGTCGAGCCGTCCGAAAAAGCCGACGCTCACCGCGCCGATGATGAAGATCGGATCGCTTGTCGTCGTCATGGCGACGAGCCGTTCTCCTTCCGCCCGGCTGAGCAGATTCTGCTCCATCAGCCTTGACGTGAGGCGCGCGCTCACCGGATAGCCGGACCCGAAGCTCAGCGCTAATACGAAGCCGCCGGCGCCGGGGATGCGGAACAACGGCCGCATGAGCGGATCGAGCAGCGCGCCAGCCAGATGAACGATGCCGAATCCGAGCAGCACCTCGGACAGCACGAAAAATGGAAACAGGGCGGGGAACAGCACCTCCCACCATACGGACAATCCCTTCAGCGACGCCTCCAGCGCGACGCCTGGCATGAGCAGCGCAAGCGTGCCAATGAGCAGGATACATAAGCCTGCGCCGGAGACGGCGGCCAGCCGCTGCAGCCTGCGGGCGATTCCGCGGTTTCCTTTGCCGGACCAAGTTAAGTAGGTCACAACGCACATCCCTTCCGTAGCCAAGCTGCCCTCTTGTCCGATTATATGCGCCGTTCCCCGGGAAAAATTCGCCGCAGGCATCGACTCAAAGCGTCACAAGTTGCTTCATGGAGGCAAGTGCTATATATTGCAAGCGTAGACTTAATCTTTGAGCGAGCCGCGGCAGACTGCGGTTTCTAACCTGTAAAGGCAAGGTGGCGCGATATGAGCAGCGGCAATGCCGACGCAAAGCTGTATCAGGGCGATTGTCCCGTAATCCCGCACTTCGAGGCGCTGTCCGCCATCCCGCGGAGTTCGGGTCACGAGCGCGCGGCGAGCGACTTCGTGGCGCGCTTCGCACGGGAACGAGGCTTCGAGACCGTTCAAGACGCAACTTATAATCTGGTGATCCGCAAGCCTGCTTCGCCAGGGTACGAGAAGGGCCCGACGATTATCTTTCAGGGCCATCTCGACATGGTGGGTGAAAAGAAAGAAAACGTCGTCCACGACTTTCTGACGGATCCGATCGCGCTGCGGATCGACGGCGAATTTATGAAGGCAGACGGCACGACGCTCGGCGGGGACAACGGGCTCGCCGTCGCCTTTGCGATGGCGCTGTTGGATACGAAGGAAGCGGAGCACCCGGCCCTCGAAATCCTGCTGACGACCGAGGAAGAGACTTCGATGAAGGGGGCGAGGAAACTGGATCCCTCGCTTCTGACGGGCAAGATGATGATCAATTTCGATTCGGACCGGGAGGGCATCGTCTACGTGAGCAGTGCCGGCGGCGCCCGGGCGTACCATACCGTGCCCATCGCATGGGCGGACGCGGCAGGAGAGGGACGCCCATCCCGGATCCGGATCACGGGTTTGGCTGGCGGACATTCGGGCGATGACATCATCCACGAGCGAGCCAATGCTTGCGAGCTGCTCGGGCGGGTGCTCGACGGCCTGCGCAGACGGCTTCCGTATGCCGTCGCGAGCGTGCGGGGCGGTTTGGCGTCCAACGCCATTCCGCGCGAAGCCGAGGCGTCGCTCTGCGTGCCGGAGGAGCATTGGCAGGCAGCTGATGCGGCGATCAAGGAATGGGAAGGCATATTCAGAACCGAATATGCGGTTGCCGATCCGCATATTCAAGTCACGCTCGAGAGCGTTGATCCGAACGCTTCGGACGCTTTGGATGCGGACAGGCGGGTTTACGCGGAGGAAACGAAACGCGCCTTAATCGATTCGCTGCTGCTCGTCCCGAACGGCATCGTCCGGATGGACAAGGCGATCCCGGGACTGCCCCGGACGTCGACCAACCTGGGCGTCATTGCGGCGGGGCCGGACGGCATCCGTTTCGAGAGCGCGGTCCGCAGCTCGCTTCGATCCGAGCTCGATGCGGTCGTCAACCGGATGGAGGCGCTCGCCGCCGCGCTCGGATGCGGCTTTTCAGCGAGCGATTATTATCCGGGCTGGCCTTACCGGATGGACTCGAGGCTGCGCGATCTGTTCGTCGAAGTCTATGCACGCGAGTACGGGAAGCCCATGGAAGTGAAGGCGGTGCATGCCGGCATCGAGTGCGGCATATTGGCGGACAAGATCCCGGGACTCGACGCCGTCTCATACGGTCCTGATTTGTACGACATCCACACGCCCAACGAGCGTTTCCGCATTTCTTCGGTGGAGCGCACTTGGCGCTTTTTGCTTGAAGTTCTTCGCGAGTTGAAAAGTGCATAAAAAAGACAGTAGAGACCGGTCACAGCGACCGGTCTCTTGCCATCTGTGCAGAATAGGCGGACTAGGCAGACGAGCGATGGGTGTGCCAGCCTTGGGGGCGATATAGTCTCAACCTAGAGCCCCCAAAATGTGAATCTTGTGAGCTGTATAGTCAAAAAATGAACTTAGAGCGTCAGAAGTGTGCGTCTTCGGTGCTGTATGGTCAAAAAATGAACTTAAAGCGTTGGAAGTGTGAGCCATGGATACTGTACGGGCAAAAAGTGAACTTAGAGCTTCAGAAGTATGAGCCTTGGGAGCTGTATAGTCAAAAAGTGAACTTAGAGCTTCAGAGTTGCCCGCCGGCCTTGGGATCAACGCCCACGTAGGCTTCTTTCCGCAGACCGTCGCCCACTCGTGGACCGGGCTCATTAGAGGGCACGGCATTCTGAAAGGTATGGGCATGAGCGAATATTTTGCACGCAACGGCGATGGGGAACGGAACGCTTGCACCGGGCGGTTGCAGCCTAAAATAATTTTGTAAGCGATTGCAAAAAAGTAATGTCGCTGTTACATTCGTGTGGTACAATAGAACCAAGCTTTTCGATTTTGCATTGGGGAGTGATGAACATGGCAGGAATAGTGGCAGGTCTTCTCATGTGCGCCTTCGTATACGTCATTCGGGAGTCGCTCGTTAGTCCCGAGGAAGAGATTTAGCCCCCTTTCATAACGTTTCTTACTTTCATCCGATCGCCCGAAGAGGGCGATTTTTGTTTTGTTCGGTTTCGGAAAAAATAGGATAGAAGTCGTGCGTCTTTGTGCTATAATAAAGGGACTTTAAGGTAGTAAGTCCCGATAACTAGGCATCCATCGGGAGGAGATTGCAACCTATGAACTACGGCAGTGTGTATGAAGCCATCGGCGGAGCGGCTACCGTTCGCAAGATCGTCGAAGGATTTTATCCGAAGGTGCAGCAGCATCCGCTTTTAGCGCCCTTATTCCCGGAAGACATCATGCCGGTGATGGACAAGCAGTACATGTTTCTGACCCAATTTTTTGGGGGACCTACTTTATACTCCGATGCGTACGGGCATCCGATGATGCGGGGAAGGCATCTGCCGTTCCCGATTACGCCCGCCAGGGCGGAGGCATGGCTCGACTGCATGCGCCGCTCGCTGGATGAGACGGAGTTGTCCGAGGAACTTAAAGCCTTCGTATTGGAGCGTCTGTCGGGACCCGCACACCATTTTGTGAACACCGAAGAGTAATCGACCGTCTCGCGCGATCGGCGGGGACGCGTCCACTGGAGGGAATCGGGATGGAGCCCCTTTACCAAACCAAACTTGTATGCGTCTGCTGCGAAGCCGAGTTCGTGACCTCCCGCGTAAGGCCAAGCCTTAAGCGCGCGATTCGTTCGGATACCGACTTTTGCGCTTACTTTAAATCGGTCAATCCCGATTATTATGTCGTGCGCGTCTGCCCGTTCTGCGGATTCGCGTCGACTGAAAATTCGAATGCGCGTCTTGTCGACTGGCAGCGCAGCGCCTATCTGGAGCGCGTGGGCAAGCATTGGCGGATGCGCGACTTCGGCGGGGAAAGAAGCGCCGAGGACGCGCTCGCTTGCTACAAGCTGGCGCTGCTGTGCGCGCAGATCATCAAGGAAAAGGATCGCGTCATGGCCGGGATCCTGCACCATATCGCCTGGCTGTACCGGTACGAAGGAAACGCGGAGCAAGAGCGGCGCTTCCTGCAGTATGCGCTCGAAGCGTACATCAAGACGTATCAGTCCGAGCGCGAGCTGATGAGCAATGCCCGCCTGCTGTACTTGATCGGGGAACTGAACCGGCGCATTGGCAACTTCAACGAAGCCGTCCGCTGGTTCGGGCGCGTCGTCCACGACAAGAGCATCATGGATTCGGCGATGATTCGCGCATCCCGTGAGGGTTGGCAGGCGATCCGGGACGAAATGACGGGCAAAGGCGCGGAGCTGCCGCCGGAGATGCAGCGGATCGGCAGCTGAATCAGGACCTAAGCGGCTTGTCGGATAGCAGATAGTCGCCGTCCGCGTCTACAAGCTGAAGACGCGAGCGGCAGCACGGCATCACGACCATGCGCTTCATGAGGCCCCCGCGGAGCTGTTCGATCTCGGCGGGCTTCAGCGGCAGCCGAACGTGGGCGGCGCCGCAGAACGGGCATTCCGAGGCATACGCCTCATTCATCTGGATGTCGTACGGCAGACTGTTGCGAAATGGAATCATGGCCCTTCTCCTCTCTAGCTAAAGCATGTCCATTAACGATACAATAGATGGAACGGGCTGACAATGTCCGAAGCCGGCGGGAGCGGTCCGCCGCTCGCCGGCAATGCGTGAGAGGACGGGATCGAATATGACGGACAGCTACTCCCTGGTATGGGATCTGGACCACATTTTCTCCGGGGGTTCCGAATCCCCGGAATTTGCTGCGTTCGCGGCCGCGCTGGAGCAGGATACTGGCGCGCTGCTCACGGAGCTGCAGAGTTCCGGAGAGGGTGAGCCGGACGAATCGCAGTTGAACGATTGGACGGCCCGGCTTCAGGACTTGACGGCGAAGCTGCGGGAGGCGTTCTCGTTCGTCGGCTGCCTCTCGGCTCAGAACATGGAGGACCGCAAGGCGACGGCCTGGACGGAAAAGCTGCAGACACTGTCCGCCAAGCTCGGTCAATCGCTCGACTTGTATGATGCCGCGCTGGCTCGGGTACCGGACGACCGGCTGGAGGCTTGGGTGGCCAGCGGGCCTGTATCCGAGATCGCCTTCGTCATCAGGGAGCGCCGCGACTTCGTCAAGGAGAAGCTGCCGCCCGCCCTGGAGGCGCTGGCGGGCGAGCTTGCCGTGGACGGCTACCACGGCTGGGGCGAGAACTATCAGACCATCGTCAGCCGGATCGCCATCCCTTGGGAAGAGGATGGGACCGTCAAGTCTCTGTCCGCGGGTCAAGCGTTCAACAAGCTCTCGCACCCGAGCCAACAGGTTCGCGACGAGATGGGCGCGAAGTGGGAGGCAGCTTGGGGCGAGCAGTCGAATCTGGCGGCGGACGCGCTGAACCGCATCGCAGGATTCCGCTTGAAGCTGTACCAGGCGCGGGGATGGCAGGACCCGCTCAAGGAGCCGCTCCTCATCAACCGGATGAGCCGGGACACGCTTGACGCGATGTGGGAAGGCGTCGAGTCCGGCATGGAGCCGCTTCGGCGCTACATGAACGCGAAGGCGGCATTGCTGGGCAAGGAGCGTCTGGGCTGGCACGACGTATCCGCCCCGGTCGGCGCGGAGGGCGGCAACATCCCCTACGATCAGGCGGCGGCACTCATCAAGAACGCGTTCGGCAGCTTCTCGCCGGCTCAGGCGAAGCTGGCGGAGCGGGCCTTCCGCGGGCGCTGGATCGAGGCCGAGGATCGTTCGGGCAAGCGTCCCGGCGGCTTCTGTACCGACTTCCCGCTGACCGGGGAGACGCGTATATTCATGACGTACTCCGGCACGCCTGACAACGTGTCGACATTAGCGCACGAGCTCGGTCACGCTTACCATGACGTATGCGTCGACGGCTTGCCGCAGTTCGGCAGGAACTATGCGATGAACGTCGCAGAGACGGCATCTACGTTCGCGGAGGGACTCGTGAGCGACGCCCTGCTTCGCGCGGCGGACAGCGACGAGGCGAAGCTCTCTCTGCTCGACGAGCGGCTGCAGCGGGCTTCGGCGTTCTGCAACAACATCCGGGCGCGATTCCTGTTCGAGACCCGGTTCTACGAGGCCCGCAAGAGCGGCATGCTCGACGTCGAAGCGCTGAACGAATTGATGGTCGCGGCGCAGAAGGAGGCGTTCGGAGATGCTTTATCCTCCTGGCATCCGCACTTCTGGGCGGCGAAGCTGCATTTCTATGCGACGGATGTGCCGTTCTACAACTTCCCGTACACGTTCGGCTATTTGTTCAGCACGGGCATCGCGGCCGTCGCCGAAGCGGAGGGCCCGAGCTTCCACGAGCGCTACGACCGGCTGCTCCGGGACACCGGCCTCATGACCGTCGAGGAGCTCGGCCGGCGCCATCTCGGCGTCGCGCTCGACAAGCCGGCTTTCTGGCAGGCTGCCGTGAAGCGCGCGACCGACGACGTCGCGGCGTTCGAAGCGCTGTGCCGGAGATAAAAGGGTGGGCGGGTATGGTTGTTTACTCTGCGAAAACATAGCGACAAAAGCGAAAAACCGCACGTTCGGCGTGCGGTTTTTTTGCGCGATAATGTGGAATATTGCGCCAAAATAAAAAAATATATCTTTATGACGTAATTTTTGACGTTTTTTGTTGAAAAATTCAAAATAATTACGCTATAATGATGCTCAAGTCGCAGTTAGGAAATCCTGGCGACTATGGGGAGGAACTCCCAAAACAAAGGAGGAGAATTATGACGTATGAGCTGGAAGTCCCGCTCGCAAGGCAAGTGGACATGGCATTTCAACAAATGGAGGGCGAGCTAAAGGGCATGACCGCCGGGACGATCGTCCTACAGGTTCGCAACGATACGGTAGGCAAGTTCGGCATTCGCCACCTGCCGGTCGACCTTGCGGAGCGCCGGGCAGCCGGTGATAACAAGCCGGAAGGTCTTACGGGCGAGATGATCGGCGATCTTCGAAGAGCCGCAGTGGACGCGATTAAGCGCAAGGTAAGCTGGACGCACGGCGAAGTTACATACGATTTTGTGGTAAAGCAAGGGAAATTATACTTAAGCGTCACGTTTGAATCGAACTACAATATGGCGAATGTGTTGTTTCATTTAAATAGCAAACGACGTGGGAAACGCGATATCTCTAGCGAGAATTGAATCGGAAGTTGCGAAAAAGAAAAGATTATTGACGGGAATATTGAAAACGAAAAAGTGTGAAACGAAATATTGAAAGCGGAAGCAAGAACAAACAACAGGGGCCAGCGGCCCCTGTTTTTTTTGGATTCGATGGCAATCGCACCGACGTCAGAGCCAGCCCATCCGTTCGGCCGCGAACGATCCGGCGAGCACGAGGGCGAACAGGAGCAGCGCGAACCGGATCACGAAGCCGCGCCGGAAGACGGACAGCATGACGATCATGCCTTTGAGATCGAGCATGGGGCCGAAAACGAGAAAGGCCAGTATCGCGCCAGGGTGAAATAGTTCCGCGAGCGGCGCTGCGACAAAGGCGTCGGACGTCGAGCATAGAGATAGGAGAAACGCGAATCCCATTAAAAAGACGTGGGAAAGGAGGTTATGGCCCGAAGCGGCTTCGAGCGTCTGCTGCCGGAGCACGGCCTGGACGAGCGCCGTCAGCGCGGCACCGATCAGCAGAAACTTGCCCATGTCGCGCAAATCGATCATGGCATGAGAGGCGATGGAGGAAGAGGCGGACAACAGGCGCCCGTTGGCGCCAAGCCAAGGACGCCTAGGATGCCTGTTCGCATCATTGTCGTTTCCGTGACCGTGGGAATGCCCGTGATGATTGTGATCGTGTCCAAGATGATCGTGTCCATGATGATCGTGCCCGTGGTGATCGTGCCCGTGGTGATCGTGCCCATGTTGGTGTCCGTGGTGACCGCCGCCTGTCGACCCTTCCCCGTCTCGCAGCGGGCTTCGCTTCATGAACAGCAGCAGCGCCGTTCCGGCCATTAGCGCCGTGGCGAGCGCGAGCAGCACGCGGGCATAAGCCATGGCCGGATCTCCCGAAAAGGCGGCGACCGTGGACGCGAACACGATCGGGTTGATGACGGGTCCGGCGATGATGTAGACGATGCCGACATACGCTGGCAGTCCTTTGCGGATCAGCCGCCTGGCGACGGGGATCATGCCGCATTCGCACAGCGGCAGCGCGAGGCCGAGCAAGCTGCCGAACAGCACGCCGCCGAGACGGCTCTTCGGCGCGACCGATTGGATGAGCTTGTCGCTGACGAATGTTTCCAGCGCGGCGGAGACGACGGCGCCGAGCAGCAGAAAAGGAAAGGCGTCCAGCAGGATCGATAAAAAGGAACGGATAAACTGCAGGGGCCATTCCGGGTTTATTTTCCAAAGCATATAGAGGCATCCGGCGGCAGCCGCCCAGGTGGCGGTTCGCAATGCGGTCAAGGACATCCGGGTCCACTCTCCCTTCTCTTCATGCCCGGGGCTGATCCGCAGGCGAGCGGAAATCGATTCCGGCATTTAACAATTACAAATATGCAGGTCTTGTCCGGCGGCAGAACCGGCTTTTTAGAAAAAAATAATATTGATAATCATTCTCAGCATTGATATAATTCGTCGGGTAGAGAAAGTATCGGAAGAACAAAGGGGAGCGCGGAGGAATGGCTAAGCGTTGGGGGAAAAGAGCCGGACTCGCGGGGGCCGCGGGCATGCTCGCCATGTCGGTCGGCTGCAGCGGTGGAGACAAAGAATGGAAAGTGACGGACGAGAATAGCTTCGATACCGCCGGCAATATGATGGCGTATGCGGAATTCGAGCTGTCCGGGGAGCCGCTTGCCGAGTCGCTCGGGCTTGATCTGGACGTGCTGGACGCAAGCAAGCTGGATGCGCCTACGGCGTTTGATTATATTGCAGGAATCGAGTCTTACGAGTATTCGGAGGAAGCGATGTACGAGGTCGTGGAAAAGTCGGGACTCGGCCTTCATCTGGCCAACGGACCGGCGATCAAAGCATCGGCCAAGGAGAAGGGCATCTCGCCGAACGAGCAACTGGCGGCCAGATATACGATGTTCGCGGAGTCTGTCGGTTCTTCGCCGGACGACATCCAGCGCAACATGTACCCGACCGTCATCGAATACGCCGGCGGAGATCCGCACTACGCGCAGGCGGTCGACACGAAGAAGTACGCCGACGGCGATGACGGCGCTTATGTGCCGAACTATCAGGTCGACTTCGCGAGCCTGCGGTGGGACCGCTCCAAGATGAACAAGACGCTGACGCCCGCGGCCTACGGCGGCACGATGCTGAAGCAAGCGCTCTGGGCCGGCGACTTCCTCGGGGGCTTCCACACGAAGGACAAGGACGAGGAACTCGATCCTGCTGAAGCCGACGCCAAGGACCCGAACGTCGCGCTCGGCGTGAGCTCCGCGGACGGACTCCAGGGGCTGTTCCTTGCCGAAGGCATCTGGAACAAGCTGCTGACGGTCCGCGAAGGCCTGTTCTACGACGCGAAGAGCGGCAAGCTCGCGGCAGGGACCGGTGCGAAGTACGATCCGGCGAAGGGTCTCAGCTACCTTCCGCATGCGATCGAAGTGACGGAGGACGGCAACGCGGACTTCCCCGGCGCCGCCTCCTACAAGGTGACGGACGCGCGCAGTCTGCTGTCCGATCAATGGCTGATGCTGTGGCCGACCGCCGAATTCTACGGCACGACCGATCAGCGTACCGCCAATCCGAACCGCAATCCGGCGTTCGCGGCCGTCTTCGACGGCTCGCCGTTCAAGGCCGCTCCGGCGCAGAACGTCGATGCCGACGCGTCGAACGATATCGCTTCGGACGATCCTTATACCGCCGACCGCGACGTGATGATGCAGGTCTATCGCAATATCCGCGCGATGCACTGGAACGAAGCGGGCGGATGGCTCACGAGCGAGCATGACGGCAAGACCCAGAAGCTCGCCGGGGATACGTTCGACGCAGGCTACGCCATGGAGGCGCTGCGCATGTTCGAGCGCGCCATTGACGGACTTCCCGTCGGCTACGCGAACGGAGAAGGCGCAGACGGCCTGCATACCGATGAGGGGAAGCAGGCGCTCGACATGATCGCCAAGCAGGCCGACTTCCTGGTGGCGCATGCGATTCGCGAGGACGGGCTCGCGGCGAACGGCTGGGATGCCGAAGGCAAGGCGGACACCTCGGCGCCTACGCTGCGGGCGCAGACGGGCGCGATCCGCGGCTTGACCGCCGCGTACCTGGCTACGCAGGACGCGAAATACCGCGATGCGGCGCGCAAGGTATACGAGGCGACCGACAAGCTGCTCTGGAGCAAGGACTGGAATACGTACAAGACCGATCTTGACGGAGCGGGGCGGTATGACGCGTATACGGCCGGCGGCGTATCCGCCATGCTGCGCCTCGGTCTGTCGAACCTGCGCAACGAGGATGCGGATGCCGACAAACCCGCCGCGCTCGACCGCGAGACGATTCAGAAGCGGTATGTGGGCTTCTACCGGACGATAGTGAACGGCACGAAGCTCGGACACGGCATGCAGGCAAGCGAATTCTGGGATACGGGCGACCGCTATGTCGAAGGCGACAAATCGGGCAACACGGACAAGGATACCGTGCCGCAGATCCAGGCCGCCGGCGGCTCGTACGGCGTCGCGCCGGTCCTGCGCACGCTTGAGGTGTCGAAGTAATGAACCGCCTATTCATCAATAATCAAAGGCTGCCGCTCGGCAGCGCCGAAGGGACGGTCCGCCGGGGCCGTTCCTTCCTCCGTTGCCCTAGGCCCAGAGCGTTCCTGCTCGTCGCGCTGCTGCTGTCGCTGGGCGTGCTTGCGGCCTGCTCCAGCGAACGGCAGCAGAGCGCTGCAGGACCGCGTTCGAGCGACAATATCGTGTTGGCGGCGGACGGCAAGACCGTCTTCACCGTCAACGCGGACGCCGGCACGGTCACGAAGGCGGATGCCCGCAGCGGCAAGGTGCTCAAGGAGACCGCCGTCGGCCGCTTCCCTCAGCAGGCGGCGCTGTCCCCGGACGGCCGCGAGCTGTACGTCACATGCCGGGATACGGACAAGATCGACATCATGCGCACGAAGGATCTGACCATCTCGGGCACGATCGATGCGGGCGGCATCGAGCCCTTCGGCATCGCGGTCTCGCCGGACGGCAAACGCCTTTACGTCTCCAACGACCGTTCGGGCACCGTATCCGTTATCGACCGCGCGAGCCGGAAGACGGAAGCCGCTATCCCGGTGGGCGAGCGGCCAAGAGCGCTCGCCTTGACGGCGGACGGGGCCAAGCTGTACGTCGGACTCTATCTCAAGGCCGGCATCGCGGTCGTCGATACGGCATCCGCGAAGGTGAAGACGACGATCTCGTTATCCGAATCGCCGAACCTCGCCGACGCGAAAAAAAGCCAGGGCATCCCCAATACGCTGGAGCAAATCCGCATCTCGCCGGACGGCAAGACGGCGTGGGCGACGCATCTGCTCACGAACACGGATACGGTCATTGCGTTCGACGAGACGGTATTCCCGGCCGTATCGGTCATCGACGTAGAGGCCGACCGCGAGCTGCCCAAACAGCGCAAGGAGCTGTTCAAGGCGATCGATGTGCCCGACAATCTGGGCAAGACGACGATCGTCTCCAATCCGTCGGACATCGCCTTTACCGGCGACGGCTCCAAAGCTTATGTCCTTATGTCGGGGAGCGAGGACGTCGTGGTATTCGATCTGAACCGGGGCGGCAACGCGTCGCGCATCGTCCGCCACGTGCCCGGCGACTGGCCGGTCGGCATGGCGCTGACGCCGGACGGCGATGCGCTGTACGTGAACAACGGCAATACGCACGATCTGGCGACGATTCGTACGTCCGGCGATATCAGGGTCGAAGCGAAGACGCTTAAGCTGATCGCGAAGGATCCGATGTCGAAGGAAGAGCGGCTCGGCAAGACCGTTTTTATGAGCGCGAACAGCGATGAATATCCCGTCACGCAGCAGCATTGGATGAGCTGCGCTTCGTGCCACGCTTCCGGCGAGACTGACGGCCTCACCCTCATGGCCGGGAAGGGGCCGCGGAACGTACCGAGCAACGTAGGCGCGATGGAGACAGGCTTGCTGCTCTGGGACGGCAGCCGCGACGACTTGACCGACTACATCCATACAGTGCAGGACGAGATGGGCGGGATGAAGGAGCAGGACGCGGGCAAGCCCATGGACGCGAAGCTGCAGAAGCTGTTCGACGCTCTGGCCGTCTACATGAAGGACCCGGACAGCATGCCGGTACCTCGCAGCCCATACCGCGCGGCCGACGGCGGTCTTACGACGGAGGCGCAGGAGGGCAAGACGCTGTTCGAGACGAAGGGGCAGTGCATCGCCTGCCACGCCGGCGAGTACTTCACGGACAGCGCCCAGGCGACCGGCGGGAGCGGCAAGCTGACGACCGACGATACGAGCCATCTATACGACGTCGGGACGGCCAATCCGCTCGACAAAACGTCGAAGGGCGACGCGCGCGCGGCCTACACCGATCCGCGGACGCCCAAGCAATGGGACGTGCCGACGCTGCGCGGCGTGTGGGCGACGGCGCCTTACCTGCACGACGGCAGCGCAGCCACGCTGAAGGACGTGCTCACGACGCGCAATCCCGAGGGCAAGCACGGCGGCGCGCTGACGGACGAGGAGATCGACAAGGTCGTCGCGTATTTGCAGCAGATTCAATAGGCTTCCTCGGGAAGGGACGGGCAAGAAGGATCGGCGAATCGCGGTTGACTTCTTCCGCTTCAAGGGTATAATGAACGATAACATATGAGGCGATGATGAGAACAAGTAAGCGAGGCAAGGAACTTCAGAGAGCCGGTGGCTGCTGCGAACCGGCGTTCCTCCCCGTCCGAATGGATCTCGGAGCCGGCTGGGCAACGAGCTGCCGAAGCTGCGGATTTTTCGTCTCTGCGCTACGCACGTCTCCCATCCAGTCCGACCGTTCCCCGTTACAGGAACCAAAGGCTCTTGCCCCTGCTGCCGGCCCTATCGGTGCGCAGACTCGGCGGAGCGAACTAGGGTGGCACCACGACTTCTTCGTCCCTTCAGGCGAAGAGGTCTTTTTTGCGTCCGGCGGGATTGACGACAAGCCGGCGAACCTCGAATCCAAAGGAGAATCTCTATGAGCGAAAACAACAAAAAACGCGTCCTCTCCGGCATCCAGCCGAGCGGGCAGCTGACGCTGGGCAACTACATCGGCGCCATGAAAAATTATGTCGCTCTGCAGCACGAATGCGACAGCTACTTCATGATCGTCGACATGCATGCGATCACCGTGCCGCAGGAGCCCGCCGCGCTTCGCGAAAATACCGAATCCGTCGCTGCGCTCTATCTGGCGGCGGGCATCGATCCGGCTAAGGCTGCCGTATTCGTGCAGTCCCACGTTCACGAGCATGCCGAGCTGGGCTGGATCATGACGACGCTCTCCTACATGGGCGAGCTGGAGCGCATGACGCAGTTCAAGGACAAATCGGCGGGCAAAGACGCGGTCGGCGCAGGACTGTTCGTCTATCCGCCTCTCATGGTTGCCGATATTCTGCTGTATAATGCGGATCTCGTCCCGGTCGGCGACGATCAGAAGCAGCATCTGGAGCTGACGCGGGATTTGGCCGGCCGGTTCAACAACCGTTTCGGGGAGACGCTGGTCGTGCCGGAGCCGTACATTCCGAAGGTCGGCGCACGAATCATGTCGCTGGACGACGCCTCCAAGAAAATGAGCAAAAGCAACCCGAACCCGGGCAGCTATATCGCGCTGCTGGACCCGCCGGACGTCATCCGGAAAAAGCTGTCGCGGGCGAAAACCGACCTTGGCCGGGAGGTCGTATACGACCCGCAAAACAAGCCCGAGATCAGCAACCTCCTTAGCATCTACGCGAATTGCTCGGGAGAGACCGTCGAGGAGATTCAGAGCCGCTATGAAGGCAAAGGCTACGGAGACTTCAAAAAAGATCTCGCAGAGCAGGTCATAGGCGTTCTGGAGCCGCTGCAGCGCAAATACGCGGAGATCCGCTCCTCCGGCGAGATCCATCGGATTCTGAAGCAGGGAGCGGAGCGCGCGAGCACCGTCGCCGCGCGTACGCTAAGCGAAGTGAAGGACGCCATGGGCTTCCTCCCGCCGGCCAAATAACATAGACAGCGCGAAGGCCTGCAAGCGCCTCTTGACGAGGGCTTGCAGGCCTTCTTGCGTTTTCTAACGCTGCCGGATCTCGGTTCTTCTCGCGATTTTGGCCTTAAGCGTGAAGCCCCAGCCGATGAAGGCGAAAGCCAGAATCGCCAGTCCCGACGCGAGCCAGCCGCTATAGTCGATCGCGATGGCCGTGCCGAGCAGCAGCAGCATGGAGACGACGGCGAACAACAATCCCAAAGGTTTGCTCAAAATGTATTCACTCCCCGAGTATAGTTTTCTTCGAGCATAGCATAATAACAACGCAAGCTTGCAACCAACACCACTCTAAGCAGGACGAAAGGAGAAATTTCAACATGGCAAGCAATAACTCCGGTTCCCGTAATCAAGTTCTGGTTCCACAAGCTAAGGCCGCGCTGCAAAGCATGAAGACGGAAGCCGCTCAATCCCTGGGCGTTCAAATTCCGGCTGACGGCTACTATGGCAACGTAACGTCCCGCGATGCAGGCTCCCTTGGCGGTTACATCACCAAGAAGCTGGTTCAAATCGCAGAGCAACAACTTTCCGGTGGCAGCCGCTAACATCCGTTAGCTCACCGAAAGCCCGAGGCAACCCCTCGGGCTTTTATTGTGCGCCTATAAGGCGCTCCGGTCAACCTTTTGCGTACAAAAAAACAGCGGAAGCGCCCGCAAAAAAAGGGACGGCTGGCTGCCGTCCCGGTTATCTTCGTCAGGAGAGGAAGATATAACGAATCCTCTGGTCAGTAAGCGTTCATGCGCAGCCGTTTTTCCAGACGGTCGTCGCTCAGCCAGCCGACGTAAGATTGAAGCACTTTGTATGAAGCATCCATCATAACCGTCGCTACGAACGGATACTGCTTGCGGTGACGGTAGCGAATATCCACCCAGCGCACCTCGTAGCCCCAAGGCTGCTCTTTGACGTGGGCACAGGGGAATGGCGTGACGCCGAGCAAGGCCTGCACGTCCTTGTTTTTTTTCGAAGCTTCGACGGCCGGGTGAATATCGCACTTGGTGTGGTCGATCCAATGTACGGCTCCTTTGTCCCACTCTCCGATCGCGAACGTGCAGTCGGTTGACTGACGGACGATGTTCCACCTGTACAGATTAAGCGTCGGCAGCAACGTATATTGGTCGCCTTCCCTGCGCTCCGGATCCCGGTCGGGAATACGCGCGGACAGCCGACGCTGAACGAGGCTCCGCCACACGTAGTACACGGCGAGCAGACCGTACAAAACCGGAAAGATGACAGTCGGGCTCGCCCAGCCGGTCAGCCAGATGAAGATCGCGACCAGATGCGCGCCGAATATGAACGGATCGAAGATGTGGATGACGTTCCATGCCACCCATTTACGCGTCACCGGCCTGAACGCCTGCGTGCCGTACGAGTTGAACAGATCGCTAAATACATGCAGCACGACCGCGAGCAGCACCCACAAGCCGAGATGCCACCAGGATACGCCGCGGAACAGGAGGGACAGCACGAGTGTGATCAACACCGTCCAGCCGGCGATGGCTGGAAAAGAATGAGACAGGCCGCGGTGGTTTTTGATATAATCGGCATTGCTCTTCAGGCGAAGCAGGGTGTCCAGATCCGGTGCCTGGGAGCCGACGATCGTGCCGATCAGTACGGCGACGGGGCCGTAAGGCTCGGAGGCGATGACGGGATCGATCAAGGCGAGACCGCCGAGTCCGAGCCCGAATGCAAGATGCGTCCCGGAGTCCATTGGCATTAATCTCCTTTGCCGGCAATGTAGCCGCGAGGCGCGGCATCGGTTTAGTATGAGCTTCGCCCGATTCAAATATAAGGGGGGGTTCCGACGATGGGGGTCATCCTGTTCTGCGAATACAGCATAACCGAGGAACATCGGGCGTCGTTCCTGGCCTGGGTTCGCCGCGATCCGGCGCGATGGGCGGATGTCGAGTTCGCCGAGAACCGCGAACAGCCCGGCGTGTTCGTCGAGCTTCGCCGGGCGGCAAGCGTTCAAGAAGCCGCGGCCATGAAAAAAGAACGCCTCGAAGGGCGTTCCTGGGCGGAAATGGAGGCCTGGGTGAAAAAAGGGCGAGACGGCATCCGCGTGTGGTCGTTCGCCCCCGTATGTCTGGAACCTGGCTGCGATTAGCGGCCGGTCACAGGGTTGCCGGCGGTGCCGAAGGGCAAATTATAATTAAGCGGTTCGTCGAACGTGATGTAATCGAGGTTCAGCGTGAGCAGCAGGAACCGCTTGCCCGTCGCCGGATCGCTGATGATGATATGATCGCGGCCGGCCGCCTCGAGGACGCCCTTGAAAATTTTGGCGTTCCATTCGCTGTTGTTCTCGTAAGTCATGTAAAGGGTGGCGACTTTGCCGAGATTCATGCGCAGGATGTTCTCGACGTAGGATTCCTCGCGACCGGTCGTTCCGGGAATGAACGTCGTCACGCCCGGTGTCATGCCGCTTGGGAAGGTGGTCGGCGTCATACCGACAGGCATCGTGCTCGGCATGGCGACCATACCGGGCATGCCGGACATGGGTTGAGCGGGCATGGCGTTCATGCCGGACATCGGTTGAGCGGATACGGCGTTCATGGGCATTTGCGGGACGGAACCTTGTGGCCAAGCCATTCGATTAAGCAAGGGTGATCCTCCTTTGGATGGGCGGCGCTTGCGCGCGTTAATAATAGACAGGCGGGCAATCCGATCGCTGCAGGCCAAAATTGCGGTGCGCTTTAAAACCGGCTTTCATTTTGCTGGTTCCGCCAGGTCGCGGGGCAGTCGCCGGCCGGACGGCAAAACCATAGCGCTTTGGCGGCGACCGAGTCCGCTTGCCGCTGATCGCGCGCCTGGCGTTCGGCGCTTCGATCGCATGGGCGAATGTCTCCGTACAGTGTATTGCGCACGGCCCCGAAGTGTGACAGTCGCCCAGGGCGGATTTTGACGCTTTGACGGCAGACCGATGGCCGCCTCGTGGCGCACAGGTGGCGATTTGATGAACAGCCCTGCGCGAACATTGTCAAGGGATGCAGATTTGGTTATCATCTAATAGAAGGAAATAGAAAAACGTTTCAGCCGCTTGCGGCTTTTTATGTTTGAAGGAGGCACATCGTGTTCAAAGATCTTGTGGCCCTGACCAAGCCGCGCATTATCCGTCTTAACCTCGTCGCGGCATTTGGCGGGTTCTGGGTCGCATCGAGGTGGCAGATCGGGAGCTGGGACTTTTGGCTGGACCTGCTCTGGATGCTCATCGGCACGACGCTGACGATGGCTGCGGCTTGCGTCTTCAACAATTATTGGGACCGGGACTTCGATACGAAGATGTCCCGTACGAGCGACCGCGCGCTCCCGCAGGGACGACTCTCTCCAGGGTTCGTACTCGGTTATTCGATCGTGCTCGGCGTGCTGGGGATCGCGACGCTGTTCCTGCTCGTCAACCCGCTCTGCGGCTGGCTCGGACTGCTCGGCATGTTCGTCTACGGCGTCGTATATACGATCTGGCTGAAGCGGACGTCCACCTGGAGCACGTCGATCGGCGGGATCTCCGGCGCGATGCCGCCCGTGATCGGCTACTGCGCGGTGACGGGGCAGGTCGACGCCGGCGCCTGGATTCTGTTCGCCCTGCTTTTTCTCTGGCAGCCGCCCCACTTCTGGTCGCTCACCATCCGTCGCGTCGAAGAGTACCGTGCCGCCGGCTTCCCGGTGCTGCCGGTCGTGAAGGGCATTCTTCGGACCAAGTGGCAGATGATTCCATATATCCTGCTTCTGCTCGTTGCTTCGATTCTGCTGTACACGTACGATTACGTCGGCATGTATTATCTCGTGCTGTCGGTCGTCATCGTCGGCGCCTGGCTCATTCACGCCATATCGGGCCTGGTCGCGAAGGATACGGAGAAGTGGGCCAAGACGGACTTCCTGTTCTCGGTCAATTACTTGATGATCATGTTCCTGGTCATGATACTCGATACGAACGGAGTGTAACGTAGATGTCTCAAGATCTCGAGAGCGCCGGCACGCCCGGCGGCTCATCGCCCGGGGGAGCGCCGCTCGCCCCCGTCAAGCCTTTTAAACCCTGGTATGTACGTTACGGCTTTTCACTGGCGCTGTTCGCGCTGCTGCTCGTATTGATCGCCTGGCTGTTGATCCGCCAGCAGCAAGCGGACAAGCTGCCGGATATTGGCGCGGCCCCCGACTTCACGTACCAGGACATCGACGGCAAGGAAGTCAGCATGAGTTCGCTGGACGGCAAGGTGCGGCTGGTGTACTTCTTCTTCACGAACTGCCCGGACGTATGTCCGCCGACGACCTTCATGCTGTCGCAGGTGCAGAACAAGCTCAAGGAGGACGGCGAGTTCGGCAAGAGCGTCGATATCGTCTCCGTGACGATCGACCCGACGCGCGATACGCCTGAGGCGCTCCGCAAGTTCGGCGACAAGTTCGGCGCCGATTATACAGGCTGGAAGTTCCTGCGCGGCGACGAAGCGGAGACAGCCGACCTCGCGACCAAGTACGGCCTCATCGCCGTCAAGGATGCGGACGGGTTTTTCTCCCACGCGAATCTGATCGTCCTCGTCGACAAGAAGGGCCGGATGCGCGAGCAGATTCTGCCCGAGTCGTCCGGCGTGCCGAATTCGGCGACGTGGGAAGATGTATACGCAAAGGTTAAGAAGCTGATGTAGTTTACGAGACACCCCTTGGGCGCCATTGCCGGCACCCGGGGGTGTTTTTGATTTGAGGACGGGAGAGCACTTGGTAAACCATAGAGCGCAGGGGCGGTGTAAGGACAGGGGCGAACAAGGACGGAGAACTGATGCGATTGTGGACGGCAAGGGTACGAGTAAAAACGGACGCAGCAAGGATGTCTAATTTCTCCATCCTTCCGCGTCCGGGGCCGGATATAAGATGTACTCCTCAAGACCCGCTTTCTCGAGCTGCTGAATCAGGTACTCCTCGGGCGTGCCTTCGACACCGGCATAGCCGCGCCGGGTGTAGATATGATCGGCATCTGGGAACACGTCGCGCAGGACGCCGCGGATGCGTTTGCCCGAAGAATCGTTGTCCATGTACAAGTATACGTGCCTGCGGCCCACCGCCTTGCGCAGCGCTTCGATCCGGCTTGTACTCAGCGTGCCGAAGGTACAATGGATCGGTACGTCCGCGGACAGGACGCGCGCGAGCCGGCTGCGGTCGTTTTTGCCTTCGACGATGATGGCGATATCCAACTTGAAGCGCCTCCTTTGCCAAGCGCGGATTTACGTGCGAATTAACGGGTTCGGCTGCGTTATACGGTTTTATTGTACCACACGGCTCTTTGGTTCAAGCCTCGCCAAGAGGGCCGCGTTTGAACCGCGTTTGTGACCGCCCGCCGAAAGTTTTAGAATAGGGCCTATAAGCGATGCCATTCTTTTCGGGAAGTGATGCAGGTTGAAGCCTAAGCGGATGCTCATGGATTACGTCAAGTCGAAGTGGCATGTATACGGTTTCGCGATCCTACTCATCGCGGCGGGCAATGCGATCCAGTCCTATTACCCCAGGCTCCTTGGGAGCTTCACGGACCGGCTGCAGCAAGGGAGGTTGTCCCACGATGCGATCGTCGATTACAGCTTGCGGTTGCTCGCTGTCGGCATCGCGTTCGGCGTCATGGCCGGCGCGGGCCAGTATGTCATCATGCGGCTCGGAAGATTGTACGAATTCGACATGCGCAAAAAACTGTTCGCGCATTTTACGACGCTGAGCGAGCGGTTTTATTCGAAAAACGGCGTCGGCAAGCTGCTCAGCTATGTCATGAACGACGTGACCGCCGTGCGGGAATCGATCTCGATGGGCATCAACCATACGACCAACGCAACCATTCTCATTTTGTCGGCGATCGTTATGATGACATTAAGCGCCATCCCGCTGTACCTCGTATTCGTGTGCGTACTGCCGCTGCTGCTCATTCCGTGGATCGTGACGCGGTTCGGTCCCGTCATCCGCAAGCGCTCCTTGACCGTACAGGATTCGCTAGGCAAGATGACCGAGACGGCGGAGGAACAGTTCGGCGGCATTCGCGTGACCAAAAAATTCGCGGCCGAGGAGATCATGAACAGACGCTTCGGAGAAACGGTCGACCGCATCCGCGACAACCAGCTGCGGCTGGTGCGCGTATCTTCGCTGTTCCAGGCCCTCATCCCGTTTCTGGGCGCCCTCTCCATGATCTTGACGATCGCGTACGGCGGATATTTGACGCTCCGGCATACGATCACGCTCGGCAATTTCGTCGAATTGACGCTGTACATCCGCATGATGGTGACGCCGCTGCAGCAGATCGGCAACGTCATCAATACGATGCAGCGCTCGCGGGCCTCGCTTGAGCGGATCGGCAATCTGATGGCGGTAGAGCCCGATATTCGGGAAACGGAGGGCGCGCGTCCCCTGAGCCTTGAGCGGACGTCCGTGCACATCCGTCATCTCAGTTTCGCGTATCCCGGGTCGGGGCGCGAATCGCTCCGCGACATCAGCCTCGACATCGAGCCGGGCAAGACGCTGGGCATACTGGGCAAGACCGGCAGCGGGAAGACGACGCTGGTGAAGCTTCTGCTGCGCGTTTACGACCCGCCGGCCGGGACGATCAAGCTGGGCGCCGCGGACATCCGCGAGCTCACGCTCGAGAGCCTGCGAGACCAGATAGCGTACGTGCCGCAGGAAGGTTTTCTGTTCAGTACGACGATCCGCGACAATATCGCCTTTTATAAAAGGGATTCAGCGCTCGACAAGGTTGAGAAAGCCGCCAGGCAGGCCCAGATCTACAGCTCGATCGCCGAGCTGCCGGACAGCTTCGACACGAAGCTGGGCGAGCGGGGCGTCACGCTCTCCGGCGGACAGCGGCAGCGTACCGGGCTCGCCCGCGGGCTGATCAAGGATGCGCCGTTGCTCATCATGGACGACAGCGTGAGCGCGGTGGACGCAGTGACGGAAAAGCGCATCATCGACGGCATCCGGAAGGTGCGCAAAGGCAAGACGACAATCCTCATCGCCCACCGGATCAGCGCGCTGAAGCACGCAGACGAGATTGTCGTCATGGACGAAGGGCGGATCGTGCAGCGAGGCACGCACCTCGAGCTGCTCGCTCAGGCGGGTTTATACGCGACGCTTCACGCCATCCAAGAGGAGGGAGACAGCGACGATGCAGACCAACCGGCCCTCTGATCAAAAGGCGGCATTCCGCGCGCTGCTCGGATACATCCGTCCGCACAAGGCGGCTTTTGCGCTCGTGTTCTGCTGTACCCTGCTCGCGATCGCTGCCGACTTGGCCCAGCCCTACCTGGTTAAGATCGCCATCGACGACCATATTCTGAAGGGACGCGACGACTATGGCTCGCTGCTCGTTATTTGCGCGATCTACGTCGGGCTGGCGATCTCAGCTTTTACGTTCACCTATCTACAGAACAACCTGCTTCAGTACGTAGGCCAAAATATTATCGGACGCATCCGCAAGGATCTGTTCGCGCATATCGCGAAGCAGTCGATGTCGTTTTTCGATCGTATGCCGAGCGGCAGCCTGATTACCAACGTGTCCAGCGACACCGAGACGCTTAACCAGTTTTTCTCGCAGGTGCTGCTCAGCCTCGTGAGGGACGGGTTGACGCTCGTCTTTATCGTAGCAATCATGTTCCGGCTCGACGTGACGCTGACGCTGTATTGTCTGATTTTGCTGCCGGTCATCGCACTCATCGCCATCGGGTTCCGCACCTATATGAGAAAAACGTACCAGATCTCCCGCGCGGCGCTGTCCCGGCTCATCGCGTTCGCCGCCGAGAATCTGGCGGGGATGAACTTGATCCAGGCGTTCCACCAGGAGCGGGAACAGCAGAACCGGTTCACGGATAACAACCGGACTTATCTGCGCGCCAATCTGCGCGAGATACGGACGAACGTGCTGTTCAACCGCTCGTTCGATATGTTGAGCAGCCTGTCCATCGCGCTCGTCACATGGCTTGGCGGGGTCGCCGTGTTCGGCAGGGCGATCGAGTTCGGCGTTCTGTATGCGTTCATTACGTACATCCGTCAGTTTTTCCAGCCGATCAGTACGATTACGTCCCAATGGAACACGCTGCAGGCGACTTCCGTCTCGGTCGGCCGCATCTGGGGCCTATTCGCGGTCAAACCGGAGATCGAGGACGCCCCGAATGCACGGAGCGTCGATCCCGAGCGCATCGCCGGCCGCATCGACTTCAACCATGTCCGGTTTGGTTACCAGGCGGGCACGCCCGTGCTGCACGATCTCGACCTGCATATCGCGCCGGGCGAGATGATCGGCATCGTCGGCACGACCGGGGCGGGCAAGAGCTCGCTCATCAGTCTGCTGTGCCGGTTCTACGACGTGTGGGAAGGAGACGTTCGCATCGACGGGGCGAACATCCGCGAGCTGTCCCAAGCTTCGCTGCATCGGCTGGTCGGACTCGTGCAGCAGGAGCCGTACCTATACTCGGGAAGCATCGTAGACAACATCCGCATGTTCGACGAGCGCATCTCGCGCGAAGAGGTGATCCGCGCTTGCCGGTTCGTCGGTGCGGACGAGGTGATCGGCCGGCTCAAGGACGGCTACGACACGACGCTCTCGGAGCGGGGGAGCGGCCTGTCCGCGGGCGAACGGCAGCTGATCTCCTTCGCGCGGATCATCGTGTTCAAGCCGAAGATTCTCATCCTCGACGAGGCGACGGCCAATCTGGACTCGTACACGGAGCATCTCATCCAGCGGGCGCTCCGCGTCGTATCGCAGGATCGGACGACGCTCGTCATCGCGCACCGGCTATCGACGGTCATGCGGGCGAACCGCATCATCGTCATGCAGGGCGGGCGCATCGTCGAACAAGGCAGCCACGCGGAGCTGCTGGAGCAGCACGGTTATTACGAGGAACTGTACTTGCATTCGCAGGGACGGGAGGAACGGGGGACGGGGTGAGCGGGTGCGTTAGTGGCGTGTCACTGGACGGCGGACTAGCGGAGGCTTTGGGGGAATAAGGATGTGGCACATCGTTATATGGCGGACTGGGGGCGGATTTGGCTGAATAAGGAAGTGTCACATCGTTATATGGCGGACTGGAGGTAGATTTAGCGAAATAAGGATGTGGCGCATCGTTATATGGCGGACTGGGGGCGGATTTGGCGGAATAAGGATGTGGCACATCGTTATATGGGGGGCTGGGGGCGGAGTTGGCTGAATAAGGATGTGGCGCATCGCTATATGGCCGACTTCCGGTGAATTTGGCGGAATAAGGATTCGGCGCATCGTTATCTACCGCACCCGCTTCGTGAAGATGGGCCTCAAAAAGCAACAGCAATCCGCATCCGAAACCGGATGCGGATTATTGCCGTTGCCGTTGCTATTGTTGTTGTTATTGCTATTGCTATTGTATTGCTATTGTATTGCTATTGCTATCGCTGCTTAGACCGGCGGCGCTGCCGGCTTCGGATGCCAGCCTTCCGAGTAGACGGGCTTTGGTGCGAGCGCGATGAGCGCAAGCATGAGGATGGCGAACGAAAGGAAAAACGGCGATAGCTGTGCGCGGAACGCGCCGGCGGCGACGGGGCCGAGAAAGGCGCCGACGGAAGAAGCGATGGCCATGAGCGAGAAGGTTCTGCCGTAGCGCGCGGGCCCGCTGAGCTGGAGCAGGAAAGAGGTCATCGCAGGGAACACGACGCCCTTGGCCATCCCGACCGCGAACAGCAATGCCATCATAGGGATCGGCCAGTTCGAGGCGAGTCCGTAATAGGCGAGCGCAAGCATTAGCACGCCAATGATGCAGCGCGTATAAGGTAAGTAGCGCTGAAGGAACAGCAGTCCAAGGGTAGCGAGCGCGCCCAGGCTTACGACGGAGAACAGGATGCCCGTCGTCAGCACGCCGCCGTCCTCGGCCGAGATCGCGCGCAGCGGCAGCTCGAATGAAAGAATGCCCTGCGCGAACGCCATGGCGACAGGCAGCAAGAACACCGCCCAAGGAAACCTGCGCGAGGCGGAAGGCGACGCCGGCGACAAACCGTCCGGCGGCGTGATCGGCACAGTCGCTTCAGCCGCATTAGTCGCTTCAACCGCCTCGGCCGCGTCTTCGAAAGCCATCGCTTCCGTGGCCGACGAATCGTTTTTCCCGGCCTTGGCTTGCTTGGGATCCCGTACGAACCAGAGTGACAAGATGCCGGTGGCGAGCAGCCCCCATCCGAGGATGGCGAACGACTGCGCGAAGCCGACCTTCGCCGCGAGATAGGCGCCGGCCGCCGGAGACACGACGGAAGCGATCGTATGGACAAGGCCGTTGCCCGCCATAAGTTTGCCGCGGTGAATCTGATCGCGCGCCAGCTTCGCCAGCAGCGACAGACAAGCGGGGGACAGGAAGGCAAGCACGAATCCGCTGACCGAGCGGACATAGAGGAGGTGCCAAGGGTCCGTGACTCTCGACTGGAGCAGGAGCAGCACGCCCGCTCCGACCAGGCTTGCAGAGATGAAGAGGCGGCTGCCGTACCGGTCGACGCCGTATCCGGCCAGCAGATTGCCCGGCAGGTGCGTGAGCGAGTACATGCCCATCACGAGGCCGATAAACGACGGCGCCGCACCCAGCGAGACCGCGAACGGCGTGAGCATCGGATACTGGGCGTGCAGGTCGAAGAACGCGACGAACAAAAACAAATACAGCCAGACGGCCATTCTCACCGGCTTTCGCCTCCATTGACTTGACGCCGGACAGGCGCCTTGAACGTTAATTCTACTTGTACGTCGGAATGGACGAGGTTATGACCGCTGCGGATAAAAGAAGGCTTGAAGTGTATGGCGGTGCATGGTACACTGCTGTTATCAAAGTGTATGGCGTGTGATCATACACTTCATACAAAAGCGAGGAAAGCGGGGTGTGGCGATGCCGCCGATCCGCATATGGAAGCCGGAGGACTTTCGGCTCGATCCTTCCCGGCCGCTGTACGAGCAGTTCGTGGAGCAGGTGCGGGCGATGATCGCCAAGGGCGAGCTTGAATCCGGCACGCGCCTGCCTTCCGTCCGCGAAGCCGCGGGAAGTCTGCGCGTCAATCCGACGACGATCATGAAGACGTATCAGGAGCTGGAGCGGCTCGGCTTAATCGTGACGCACAGGGGGCAAGGCACTTTTGTGACGGAGAGCGAAGCGACGATCGTAAATTCGAGAAGAGAGCTGGCCAGGGAAGCGGTCGCTCGATTAGAGGACACGGCGCGCTCCATCGGACTGACACTCGATCAATTGTTGGCGTTAGCACGGGAAAAGGAGTGATCGTCATGGCATATGCAAACGATTTGCAAAATGGTTTTTCCAGGACGGGAAGCGTCAAAGCGCCGGCCATCCGATGCCGCGAAGTGACGCTTCGGGCGAAAAAGAAGACGATTCTGGATCGCGTCTCCTTCGAGGTGCCGGCAGGCAGTCTGGCCGGACTGCTCGGACCGAACGGAGCGGGCAAGTCCTCGCTGATGCGGATCCTGACTGGCATGGTCCCGCCCGACAGCGGGCAAGCCGAGCTGTTCTGCGCGCCGGCAGGTCCCGAGCGCCTTGGCGTTCTGTCCTTCCTGCCCGACAGAGGGCAGCTCCCTCCGTATCTCGGCGCCGGCGAATGGCTACAGCTCGCCGCGGGTTTGTATCCGGACTGGAGCGAGGCGCGCAAGGAAGATCTGATCGTTAAGCTGGATGTAGACCCGGGCCAGCGGATCGGTTCGATGTCGCGCGGGCAGGAAGCCCGCCTGCAATTGCTCACCTGCTTGTCCAGGCAAGCGCCTATCGTTATTCTTGACGAGCCCTTCGCAGGCGTCGATATGGTATCGCGCGAATCGATCGCGCAAGCCGTAGTCGGCGAGCTGGCCGACGGAGAGCGCACGTTCCTGATCGCGACGCACGATATCCGCGAGATGGAAAATCTGTTCGACCGGATCGTGCTTATCGGCGGCGGGCGTCTGCTGGGCTGCCATGACGTCGAGGAATTGCGCGCGAGCGGCCGATCGGTCGAATCCTGTTACAGGGATGTGTTCGCATGAGGACCGGCGGGGATCGGAACCAGGCGCGTATCGGGCTCGGTCGGGTCGACGACGCGCTGTTTAAGCTCGAGTGGCGGGCTTACCGGACATATTTGCCGAAGGATGCGGCTTCCTGGACTTATTGGGTACTATCTGTCTTGGCGCTCATTGTCGGCTCCCTCATTTTTATGGGCGATATGTTCGCTATCGAAGCAGTATTCGCGCTCGGCGCGATGCTTACTTTCCTGATCGCGCTCTATATGGGCGGCGGGATGGCAATGACCGTGTGGGAAAACGGGTTCCGGCAATGGTGGATCGGCCTGCCGGTTCCGCGGCGCGCGCTGGTGCGGGCGAAGGTGCTGGCCGCTTGCGCGATGCAAGGTATCGTCGCCTGCAGCATTTGGATCGCCTGTATCGGGCATGCCCTTGTCCGCTGGGCGGGGCAGGACGATACAGGCGCGATGATGGACGGCGGCCGGCTCGTCTCGGACGCGCTGGCGTTCGGATTGCTGTTCGCGATGCTGATTCCGCTCGGCGTGTCGGCGGGGTACAGCTTGCTTGGCATGTACTACGGCTGGAGAAGGTGGCTGCTGCCGTTGTGGCTGGTTCTTTTTGTCGCGCCGTTCATCCTGTTCGGCGTCGTCCCCGGCGGAGATGAGGCATCGGCGGATTTATTTGACCCGGGCCGCATCGTGATGTATGCGTGCGCCTGCGCCGCATTGGCTGCAGGCGCTTACCGGGTTTGCCAGACGCTCGTGTCAAAGTACGGCATTCGTGATCTGGCGCAGCATCGCCCCGGCAGCGCCGCGAGTCTGTACGGCAAGCGGGAGCGTGCGGAGGCAAGGCTTGTTGCAGGCCGAATCGGGACAGGATTCGCCGCTATTTACGCTTTGGAGCGTTCGCGTTACCGATACTGGACTTCGCTTAAGACGGTTCGCATTCTATATGCATGCCTGCTGCTGTTGGCCGGAATCGGCGGCTACTTCGGTGCGCGCGATCCGCACAAGCTGATGGATATATTGAGGTCGCTGCTCGTCATCCCCTGCATCGTGCCGGTCCTTACGATCACGGTCACGATGACGCATGAAGCGAACAAAAGGCGGATGGAGTGGTGGCTGGGATTGCCGTATTCGAGAGCGCGCCTGCTGCTGGCTCGGTATGCGGCTGTCTGGGTCTCCGTGTTCCAGGCCGTCGGCGGCTTGCTGGCGCTATTGGCTGCAGGCATCGCGTTGAACGGCCGCGAGGCGCTTTCCTACTTTTCCGAGGGCGACCGAATCGGAATTCCGATTTATCTGTTTACGGTTTATGGCATATGCGGGCTGCTCGTCAGCGCGCTTGGGTTTACCCACGCGTACACGATGCGCAGCGTGGTCTTCAGCTTGCTCTACGTACCGATCTCTTTCGCAACGTACTTTTTACCCGGGATGCTCGGTCGATGGGTCATTACGGACGCGTTGTTGGCAAGCCGCGTGGACGCCGCGCACTGGACCGGCCTGGCTGTCGCGGCAGCGGCCGCGATCGCGATCGCGCCGCTTTGTTTTCGCGTCGGTGCCAAGTGGACCCACTTATACTTGTTCAACACGACCGAAGCCCGTCAGCGCAAACGAGGGGAGCAGTCTTTCAAATTCCGGTCCTAAGTCCGGGGTTTTACTCGGGGCAAATCTGTAAAGTATAATAGAGTACAGATTTGCTAGCGATGGAGGAGATTCGATGAGCTTCGAACCCGAGGCCTGGAAGCAGTTCGTCACCGACCACTGGATACTGATCGTGATCGCGGTGGTCGCGTTGTTCGTTATATTGAATGTCGTCAAAACGGTGCTGAAATGGGTGCTCGCCGTCGCCATTATCGCGGGTGTCGTCATCTACGGCGGGTACTCGATCAGCGATCTCAAGGAGATCGGCGGCCAGGTCGTGGAGACCGCGACCGCCGCGGTCAAGGACGAAGCGTCCAAGGCGATGGCCGAGGAAGCCAAAAAGGCAACTTATACCTTGAACCCGGACGGCACCTATCTCGTCAAATCTCCGAATCTGGAATTGTCGGGCAAGCCGAACTCGGGCGAGGTGGACGTGAAGTTCAGGGGCGTGTCTCTCGGCACGTGGAAAATGGAGGGAGCTGTCCGCGACTTCGTGACGACGGCGCTCCAAGCTTCCAAATGAGCTGGCTGGACGGGAACCTCGTCACGATCGCGTTGCTCGCGCTCGTCGCGGTGTCGCTGCTGCAGGGCATGCGGCGAGGGGCCAAAGGCTCGGCCAAGCAGCTGTTCCTGTTCCTGTCGGGCGCGTTCTTGACGCTGCTCTCCATGGGGGCGGCCGCCTGGTGCGCGACCGCTGTCTCGCCGGCCGTACAGCGCTGGCTGCTGGCGCGCGACTGGGCGCAGCCCGCCGCCGACGCTTCGACCTGGCGCCAGCTTGCTTATACCGCATACTCGGGCGTGCGCGACCTGCCGCTGCTGCGTTTTGCCGTCCTGTTCTTGATCGCCTATCTGCTGCTTCGCTCCTTGCTTGGCACGGTCTCCTCGCTGCTCATCCGCGTGGGCGCCGCGCCTTTTGTTCTTGTGCCGGGCGGCGGGCCTGTGAGCCGGACGGTCGGCGGACTGATCGGCGCCGCGCTCGGCGGCGGACGCGCGATTCTCGTGACCGCCGTCCTGTTCGCCTACTGCGCGCTGTCGCCGCAAAGCGTATTTGCCCAGTACATCGAGCAATCCGGGCTCTATCGGGAGGCCGCCGCGCAGATTATCAAGCCGGCCGCAGGCAACCTGCTGACAGAACGGCTGCCGGTGCTCGCCGCTTCGATGCAGGGCGAGATGGATAAGCTATGGCAGAAGCGATACGACATCATCGACGCGGACCTGCCGACGGACATCGTCGATGCGGCCAAGACGGTGACGGCCAAGGCGGACGGCGACGAGGCGAAGGCCAGAGCGCTGTACGATTGGGTCGGCACGCGGATCGCCTACGACGATTCGAAGGCGGTCGCCTACGAGCAGCGCGGAGAGTGGCGCGAGCAATCGCCCGAGGACACCTTCCGCACGCGCGAGGGCGTATGCATCGATTATGCGAGACTGTATGCCGCCATGGCGCGGTCGGTGGGCTTAAACGTCCGCGTCGTGACCGGCCAAGGCTACAACGGTCAAGGCGGCTACGGGCCTCATGCCTGGAACGAAGTGCTGCTCGGCGACCGGGGCGAGTGGATTCCGCTCGACTCGACGTGGGCGAAGACCGGCGACTGGTTCAACCCGCCGCGCTTCGACGATACGCATATCCGGTCGGCGTAGGCGGGAATAGGGACAATGGCGAATGGTAGGCAATAACGGCCTCGGCGGCCTGCGCTGCGCCGTCATAACGGCCTTCCGTGCCGCTATTCGGCCTGAGCGGCCTGCGCAGCGCCGCCTTAACGGCCTTCCGTGCCGCTATTCGGCATGGAAGGTTTGTTTCGGAGGGGAATAGCGGCCTTCCGTGCCGCTATCTGGCCTGGGAGGTTTGTTCGGGGAGGCAATAACGGCCCAATGTGCCGCTATTCGGCCTCGTGGGCCTGCGCAGCGCCGCCTTAACGGCCTTCCGTGCCGCTATTCGGCCTTAGCGGCCTACGCAGCGCCGCCTTAACGGCCTTCCGTGCCGCTATTCGGCCTTAGCGGCCTGCGCAGCGCCGCCTTAACGGCCTTCCGTGCCGCTATTCGGCCTTAGCGGCCTGCGCAGCGCCGCCTTAACGGCCTTCCATGCCGCTATTCGGCCTGAACGGCATGTGCAGCGTCGCCTTAACGGCCTTCCGTGCCGCTATTCGGCCGGCATCATCCGCAAGCTTAAGCTTCAACAGGAGGATCCAACACATGAGCGACAAGCTGACGGAAGAGGCGGTGCGGCGAGAGCTCCGCAACCGCCGTCACTTCAGCATTCGTCTGAATTTCTTTTTTTTCACCATCTTCGGACTGTTCTCGATTCTGATCATCCGACTCGCTTACCTGCAATTCGTCGAAGGGCCGAGCTTGAAGGAGCAAGAGCATCAGATGGCGACCAAGGACGTCTCGATCCCGCCGATTCGCGGTAACATCTACGATTCGACCGGCTTCCCGATCGCCTACTCGACGTCCACGCAATCGCTCTACTTCACGCTAGAGCCGGGCACGAAGAAGGAAGCCGGGCTCGCGCTGGCGGCCCGAATCGAAGCCGTGTTCAAGCAATACGGCGATCCGGCCAAAGAACCGCTCACGGCGGAAGAGATTTTCGAAGACATGGACTTCGGCGGCAAGGTTCACTATCCGTTCCAGCAGCGGCGCATCAAGTCGGGACTGACGGAAAAGGAAATTGCTTACTTCAGCGAACACCGGGACCAGTTCGAGGGCATCGACATCGTCGAAGAGAGCATTCGGCAATACAGCCCAGAACGCGTCGCCACGCAGCTCGTCGGCTACATGAAGCAGCTGTCTGGCGCGAAGTCGCTCGATTTTTACAAGGACATCAACAAGGAGCAGGGCGATCCGACGCTGAAGTATCTGGATACGGAGGACGTCGGCTTCGACGGGCTCGAGCTCATGTATCAATCCGAGCTTCGCGGGCGAAACGGCCTTAAGTCGTATCCGGTCAATAACCAGAGTCAGATCATCGGGCCGATGGAGCTCACGAAGCCGGTCAAGGGCGACAATCTGTACCTGACGATCAACAAGGACGTGCAGCTCGCGACCCAGAACGCGATCACCGAGCAGCTTCAGAAGATTCGCACATCGAACAATAAGCAGGAGCGCGCCCCGAACGCCAGAACCGGCTACGCGGTGGCGATGGAGGTCAAGACGGGCAAGGTCGTCGCGATGGCGAGCATGCCTGACTATGACGCCAACGTGTGGCAGGGCGGGATCAGCGCCAAAAACTACGAGCAATTCCAGTTCTACCTGAGCAACGGCGCGATCCGCGAAGTCCAGGCGCCGTACGAGGACGAAAAGGAGCGCAAAAAGCATCCTTCGTCGCTCGTCAACCTGGGTTCCACGCAAAAGCCGCTCACGATTCTGCTCGGCCTGAATGAGGGATTGATCAATACCGGCTCCACGATGTACGATCCCGGCTACTTCCAGTTCGGGCGCAAAGGACATGAGACGAAAGTACGCAACGCCGGCAGCGCGGCCAACGGCACGCTGACGCCAGCGACCGCGATCGCCCACTCCTCGAACGCTTACATGGCGGGCATGGTGGGCAACGCGCTCTACATGCGGGACGGCTCCAAGGGACTCGACGTCTGGGACAAGTACATGAAGGAGTTCGGGCTCGGCGTCAAGACGGAGAGCGGTCTGCCGGGCGAGTCCAAGGGCTCGATCAACTATTATATCGAGGCCAAGCGGGGCAGTCCGCAATCCGCGCTCATCTACTCGTCGTTCGGCCAGCAAGGACGCTATACTGCGCTGCAGCTCGCGCAATACGCGACGACGCTGGCAAGCCGCGGCACGCGCCTGAAGCCGCAGTTCGTCGACCGCATCGAAGATACGGACGGCAACATCGTGAAGGGGTACGAATCCGAAGAGCTGAACAAGATCGACTTCCCGTCGAGCTACTGGCGGACGATCGAAACCGGGATGTCCCAGGTTAAGGTGCAAGGGTTCGACGGCTTCAAGTATTCCTTCCGGCGGAAGACCGGTACGTCGGAGCAGGACGTCGGCGGCGGACGCGTCGAGAATGCGGTGTTCATCGCCTACGCGCCGGCGGACGATCCGAAGCTCGCGGTCGCGGTCGTCGTTCCCGAAGGCGGCTACGGCGGCTGGGGCGCCGCACCGATCGCGCGCAAGATTTTCGACGCATACGATGCAGCGGTAGGATTGACGGACGCGGGACCGGCAAAGTAAATGAAGCGGATTCGCGACAAGCGGCAGGGCCGCCCGCCAATCGGATAGAACGAACCTCAACGGCCGGCGCCGCTCGCTAGAGCGGCAGCCGGTATTTTATTTGTGCCATGACGGGTAGAGAGAACAGGGGCCCTTAGATGCATTTTCTTCATTTTTTCTGCGTTTCTCCGCATACAAGCGCATTCTAGCGTTCGCCGACCTGCCCAGCGGCCGTAATTATGCTAGAATAGGAAGGAATCCGAGCCGGGAGGGAAGCTTCGAGATGAACCCCGAAGTCAAGACAGAAGAGCAGAAAAAAAAGGAGATCCGCAACCGCCGTCATTTCAGCATCCGGCTGAACGTCTTTTTCATGCTCACCTTTCTGTTGTTCTCGATGCTGATCGTGCGGCTGGCTTACCTCCAGTTCGTCGAAGGCCCGAGCCTCAAGGAACGTCAGACGAGTCTGATCACGAAAGGCGTATCCATCCCGCCGATCCGCGGCAATATTTACGATTCCAAAGGCATGCCGATCGCGTATTCGATCTCGACGCAGTCGCTTTATTTTACGTTGAAGACGGGCATCAAGCAGGACGCCGCGAAGGCGCTTGCGGCCAAGCTGGTCGGACTTTTTAACCAATACGGCGACAAGTCGGCCAAGCCGATGACGGCCGATGACGTCGTCGAGGCGATGGATATCAAGGGCAGGACCCACCTGCCGTTCCAGCAGCGCCGGATCAAGTCTGGACTTACGAAGGATGAGATCGCCTATCTTAGCGAGCACCGCGACGAATTCCCCGACATCGATATCGTGGAGGAGAGCATTCGCCAGTATAGCTCGGACAAAGTCGCCGTCCAATTGGTCGGTTATATGACCAAGATGAAGGGCGCCAAGCAGAATCTCGACTTTTACAAAAAAATAAACGACGACCAATCGGATCCCGCACTCAAGTACCTGGATACGGAGGATGTCGGCTACGACGGCATCGAGCTCATGTATCAGAAGGAGCTTCGGGGACTGAACGGCTACAAGTCCTACCAGATCGACAGCATGAGCCGGATCGTCGGCGACATGAAGCTGACGAAGCCGGTCAAAGGGCAAAACCTGTATCTGACGATTAACCGCAACGTGCAGCTCACCGCGCAGCAAGCGATTATCGATCAGATCGCGACGACTCGCGCCTCGACGGCCAAGACGCTCAAGGACGCGCAGCCGACGACGGGCTACGCGGTCGCGATCGAGGTGGCGACGGGCAAGGTCGTGGCGATGGCGAGCATGCCGGACTATGATACGAACGTCTGGCAGGGCGGGATCAGCCAGGATGAGTTGGATGCGATCACGCCGGCGATGGGCAATGGCGCGATCCGCGAGGTGTTCCCGCCTTACAAGGATCCGAAGGAGCGCTCGCAGCATCCGACGTCGCTCGTACCGCTCGGTTCGACCCAGAAGCCGCTGACGATTTTGACCGGATTGATGGAAAAGGTGATCACGCCTTCATCCAGCTGGACGGATCCGGGCTACTTCCAGTTCGGCCGCGACGGTCAGGCCGAGGTGCAGAACGCCGGCCGCGCCTATAACGGCACGCTCACGCCGACGACGGCGATCGCCAAATCGTCCAACGCATTTATGGCCAAGATGGTTGGCGACGCGCTATACCGCAAGTACAGCAAGAAAAGCGTAGACGTGTGGGACCGGCATATGAAGGAGTTCGGTCTCGGCGTAAAAACCGGCAGCGGCTTGCCAAAAGAATCGCCCGGCATTTTGGATTACTTTACGAGCGCGACGCGGGACAGTTATCAGTCCGCGATGATCTATGCCTCCTTCGGCCAGCAGGGCAAGTACACGGCGCTGCAGCTGGCGCAGTATGCCGCGACGCTGGCGAGCCATGGCAAGCGGATGAAACCGCTGCTCGTCGACCATGCGACGGACGCCGACGGCAACGTCGTGACGACGACGAAGCCTGAGGTGCTGAACGAGATCAAGCTGCCGGATTCGTACTGGCGGACGATCGAGAACGGCATGGCGCAGGTCAAAGTGCAAGGCTTCGAAAACGCGCGCTACGACTTCTACCGTAAGACGGGTACGTCCCAGCAGCAGGGCGTCGGCAAGCGCAAGTTCGTCGAGAACGCCGTCTTCATCGCTTTTGCGCCGCAAGATAAGCCGAAGCTCGCGGTCGCGGTCATCGTGCCGGACGGCGGCTACGGCGGCTGGGGCGCCGCGCCGATCGCGCGCAAGATTTTCGACGCGTACGACGCCGAGGTCGGTCTGACGGATGCAGGGCCAAGGCCTCCGCTCGCGACCACGAACGCCGCGCTCGATATGACGCAGCAGCCTTAATCCTGTGCAAGACAATGCCTGACCCGTTCGGCCGCGACGATGCGGCGGGGCGGGTCTTGTCGTTTTTTACCCCCGAGATATGTTAGAATGACTTAGATTGCAAGCAGGCTGGGGCCGGCATTAGAAGGAGTGGTAAGCAAGTGGGCAAATACCGATTGCTGGCGCTCGATCTGGACGGGACGCTGCTGAACGACCGGCAGGAGATCAGCGATACGAACAAGGAATGGATTCGAAAAGCGACCGAGGCGGGTGTTACTGTCATCGCTTCGACGGGACGGGGCTTTCCGTCGGCGCTGACGATCGTGGAGCAGCTCGGGCTGGAGACGCCGATGATCACGGTCAACGGCGGCGAGATCTGGACGAAGCCGCACAGTCTCCACAGGCGTATCCCGCTCGATACGGACAAGATCATGAAGCTGCATATGCTGGCGGAGCGGCATCCGGTCGCCTGGTTTTGGGCGTACGCCACCGACGGCATTTACAACAAAGAAAAATGGGTAGACGATACGTATTCGCGTACATGGCTGAAGTTCGGCTACTACGACGAAGATGCGTCGGTCATCGCGAAGCTCTGGGAAGAACTGCTGACGTGGGAAGGTCTGGAGCTCAGCAATTCGTCGCCGTATAACATCGAAGTGAACCCCGCGGGCGTGAACAAAGCGGCGGCCATCGCGGAAGTATGCCGGATGATCGGCTGCGAGATGTCCGAGGCGGTAGCCGTCGGCGACAGCCTGAACGACCTCGAGGCGATCCGCGCGGCGGGTCTCGGCGTCGCCATGGGCAATGCGCAGGATGCGGTCAAGGCTGAAGCCGATGCCGTGACGGGGACGAACAATGACCATGGCGTGGCGCAAGTGATTCAAAATTATATTTTAAAGGCGTGATGTCCGAATGGATATTTTGGGCTGGGTGCTAGTCATCGCTTTGTTCGCGGTGGGCCTCGCGGGTGCGATCTATCCGATTCTGCCCGGAGCGCTGGCGATCTACTTCGCCTTCTTCGTGTACGGGTGGTTCTTCTCGTTCGAGCCGTTCGGCTGGTGGTTCTGGAGCTTTCAGACGCTGATCGTCATTATCCTGTTCATCGCGGATTACGTGGTGAACGCCTGGGGCGTCAAGCGCTTCGGCGGCTCGAAGGCGAGCGTCTGGGGCAGTACGATCGGCGTGCTCATCGGTCCGTTCGTCATCCCGGCCTTCGGCCTGATCATCGGCCCGTTCGCGGGCGCCTTCCTCGGCGAGCTCGTGAGCGGATCGAATATGAAAAAGGCGCTGCTCGTCGGCTGGGGCTCGCTCGTCGGGCTCTTCACCAGCACGGTGGCGAAGGTCGTCTTCCAGGTGGCAATGATCGTCATTTTCTTCATCTGGCTAATCTAGCGATAGGACTGATACCCGTACATGGTTAAAAAGGATTCGCTCATCAAAGGCACGCTTATTCTGACGGCTGCGGCGCTGGTCGCGCGCGTCATCGGGATCTTTCAGCGCGTGCCGCTCTCGGAAGTCATGGACGAGGTCGGCATCAGCGCCTTTGGGGTCTCGAACAACGTATACCTGTTGCTGCTCGTCTTCGCGACCGCGGGTATTCCGAGTGCGGTCAGCAAGATGGTCTCGGAGCGCGTCGAACTCGGACGGGGCAATGAAGTCAGGCGTATTTACCGGGCGGCGCTTCGCTTCGGTGCGATTGCCGGCCTCACGCTCACGATCGGACTGCTGCTTCTTGCGCCCGTCTATACTTGGCTTGCCGGCACGGAGCATGCGACGCTGGCCATTCGGGCGATTGCGCCCTCCCTGCTGTTGTTTCCCATCATTGCGATGATGAGAGGCTACTTTCAAGGCCGTCAGATGATGATGGCGGGCGGCGTATCGCAAGTCGTCGAGCAGATCGCTCGTGTCGTGACGGCGATCGGGATCGTATTCGCGATGCATGGCTGGGGCTACGGCAATGAAAAAATGGCTGCGGGCGGGGCGCTAGGGAGCGTCGTCGGCAGCATCGGCGCGTTCGCCGTCATGGTTTATTATGCCGTCAAGCTCAGGAAAAGCGATGAGCGAACGGGCGAATTGAATCAGTCTGAAAGGACGTTTGCGGCCGGTTCCCGCGCGGGAGGACCTCCGGTACTTCGGTCGAATCGAGATATCTATCGCGCGATTTTCCGCATCTCCATCCCCATTCTGGTTACGGCGATGACCGTCCAGGCCATCTACATCATTGACCAATCGTTGCTCACGCGACTCAGCGAATGGCGCTTCGGTGAGGCGAAGACGCTGAACTGGCTTGCTGACCTTACCAACAACGCCCAGGCTATCGCCGGCATCCCGCCGGTGCTCGCGATCGCGCTTAGCCAATCGATCCTGCCCGTGCTCTCCGCGGCTTTTGCGTCCGGCGACAAGGCGCGGGTAACTGGCCAAGCGACCCTGGCGCTGCGAATCGGGATCTTCTCCGGCATGCCAATTGTGTTGTTGATGACGGTCGGCGCGCATGCGATCAATGGTTTGTTGTTCCCTAATCCGGATGCGAGCGTCATCGTCGGCATGCTGGCAGGCGGCACCATCTTCCAGATCACAATGATGACTTCCAACTCGATTCTATTCGGGCTCGGCCAGCAACGTTTGGCGATGAAGCATACGCTCGTCGGCATCTTGGTCAAGCTGGTGTTGACGCTGATCTTGACGCCGCTCTTCGGCGTATACGGACTGGTATCCGCCACTACGCTTTGCTTCATGTTTGCTACCACGACCAACATGATGTCCATCCGCAAGCGAGCCGGCGTACGCGCGCTCGGCGACCGCTGGCCGGGGTTCGCGGCTACGGTGTTGCTGCTCTCCGCAGCGGGCGGCCTCCTCGTCTATGCCGTGCTTCACTTGACGGCGCCGCTCGGCGGCAAGTGGCCGTACCTGTTGACCACCGGTGCGCTCGGCCTGCTCATCTGCGCCGTCTATCCGGTGCTGCTGACGGCGCTCGGCGTGCTCCGCGCGGACGACCTGGAGTCGTATCCGGCGCGCATCCGCCGCGTACTGCGTCCGTTCCTGCGCTTTGCGCGAGGCCGGAAAGGGGCTCGGGGTACGGTTTAATTCGTACGCGCGTACAGACAAACAAGGGGCTGTCCCAAAAGCCCTTCTAATGTGGAAGCAGAAAGCTAAAACGAAGCCAATACAGTGGAACACGGGACGAAGCAGATGAGTTTCCTGCTTCGTCCCGTTTGCGTTTTTGGTCTATGGCTACTTTCTTGAGCAGGTTATGGGCAAGGCAAAGCCATCCGACCTCGAGGCTTACCTTGTCCAAGCCTCGA